>OHMN01000174.1_pt1 | contig 67245 bp, 58 predicted proteins | sample 1569361 | NCBI WGS metagenome assembly OHMN01 (sample SAMEA3541508, study PRJEB24748) | human gut metagenome | biome: human gut; feature: human-associated habitat; material: faeces | place: China | collected 2012
AGTTGCCGAAAGGCAACTCACACGGCCCTATTAAAGTGAAATAAATTGTTATTTTACAGCAGGTTCAGCATAACCGATGCGTAGAACACCCCATCTTTCCATTCAAAGTGGGCACCACCTTTGTAGCGTTTTGCGATATAGCGCACGGAGTCAGTCCCGATTCCGTTTCCCGGGTGTTTCGTGGAGAGGAGCTTCTGTCCATCCCATACCGGGCGGCAGGAACTGGAATTGTCCACGGCGACTGTGATGGAGGACATCTGGTTTTGCTGGATCAGAACGCGGATAAAGGAATCGCTGGCCTGTGCTTTGCAGGCTTCGAGGGCATTTTCCAGAAGATTTCCGATCAGAACGCAAAAGTCGGTTTCCGGGATGAGCAGCTTTTCCGGCAAATCGATTTTGAATGTCATGGGAATGGAACATTGTTTTGCCTGGTCTGCATAATAGGAAAGAACGGCATTTAAGGCAAGGTTTCCACAGTATAGCCGGTCGGATGAATCGGGAAACTGCTGCTCATATTCCTCCAGGTAATTCTTTAAGGAATCTAAGTCTCCACGGTTTGCCAGGTCCCGGATCACTGCCCGGTGCTGCCGGAAATCATGTCTCGCTCTGCGGTTTTCTTTGATGCGTACCTGGAGCTCTTCCGACTGCTTCCGCTGCATCTTCAACAGGTTTTCCATGGTTTTGTTGCGTTCCTGTTCTATGATCTGTTCCTGCAGGTTCCGAATGAATAAAAGGATCAGATGACTAATAAGGAACATGCAGACCAGAAGCAGGATCCTCGCTATAAGTGCGTTACTTTTTACATTTCCGTTGCGGATATTTCCGGTGAGGAGCAGGACCATAACGGTTGCGGAGCATGGCAGCAGCCATGCGGTCTTCCAGAAGTCCGGCAGCCGTACACTGAGCAGATCAGAAAGGATTCCTTTCAGGAACTTTGACATGAAAAATACGGTTGTCAGGGTAAGAATCAGGGTAACGGCACCAGCCTGCCATGACAAAAACGAAACATGAAAAATTTTCTGGCAGAGATAGAAGGTTGCACCACGGATGACCAGAAGGTAATCGACCGTAAACAAAAAAAGAAATGCGGTAATTCCAATATCCGCGTCAACTAAAAACATCATCAAGGCGAACAGAACCGGTATTGCCAGATATTGTGCGGAAACGCTGGAGAGTCCGAAGATCACGAGCAGGGAAAACAGGCAAAGATAAACCGATTCCCAGATGCACATCATCAAGAAGGACTTTTTGAATGCAAAACGCATGCGGTCGCAGACGGGCAGATAAGCCAATATAAAAAATGGAAATGTATTGAGAAATTCGTTAAAAACCAGTTCAATCATATCGATAACCTCTCTAAAACACGTCTAAGATATGCCTATCATACCATATTTTTCTGAAAAAATCTGTCAAGCTTGCAATAGTAATAATTTTTTCTCAATAAGCAAACCTGTGGTTAGCAACAACTAACAAAAATGACAAAATTGCTGCAAAGTTATTGACTGCTAACCGAAGTTAGCCTATACTAATCTAAAGTTAGCGGGTGCTAATATTCCCCGCTGATTCCATTTGGTGTAAGTGTTATATCAAAATATTACATCAGTTACAGTGCAAATTTATATACTACAAGAAAAGAAAGAAGATGAGTTATGATGCCACTTACTATGGCGCCGGTTGGACAGGCGAGCAGAATCCACAAGGTTGGAGGCAATGAGGAGTGCAGACGTTTTCTGGAGAATCTTGGCTTCGTGGCAGGAACCGAGGTTACTGTGATCTCAGCGATCGGAGGCAATGTGATCGTGAATATCAAGGATTCCAGAGTCGCAATTAACCAGGATATGGCACGTCACATCATGGTTGCGTAAGTAATCAGAAAGGACGTAACTATATACAAATGAAAAATATATCTGCCCGTGCCGGATGGTGATCAGGGCAGTGATCTTTGGGAAAGGAGATTTAAGACGATGACTTTAGGTGATGCAGCAGTTGGAAGTACCGTTGTGGTAACCAAGATCAGTGGTGATGGTGCTTACAAGCGTCGTATTATGGACATGGGTATCACGAAAGGAAGCGAGCTTTACATCAGAAAAGTTGCTCCTCTTGGAGACCCGGTTGAGATTACCGTCAGAGGCTATGAGCTGTCTGTCAGAAAAGACGATGCCCAGTGCGTAGAGGTAAAATAGTTATTGTACGCGGCAGGAAACTTTGGGATTGAAAATGCTGCGCGATACAGTTTTTGTGACAAACAAAGAATCATACATAGGACAACATTGAAGAATGAAAGCCAGGATCTGGCTTCAGGGAGGAAGAAAATGGCAATTAAGATTGCACTTGCCGGAAACCCGAACTGTGGTAAAACAACCATGTTCAATGCCCTCACCGGTGCAAACCAGTATGTAGGTAACTGGCCGGGCGTTACGGTAGAGAAAAAAGAAGGCAAATTAAAAACAAAAGGAAAACATGAGGATGTGATCGTAACCGACCTTCCGGGTATTTACTCCATGTCTCCATATACACTGGAGGAGGTTGTCAGCCGTGATTATGTGCTGAAAGAGAACCCGGATGTGATTGTGGACCTTGTGGATTCCACCAACATCGAGCGTAACCTGTACTTAACCACCCAGCTCATCGAGACTGGTGTTCCGGTTGTCATCGCATTAAACATGACCGACCTTCTCGAGAAGAGAGGCATGAAGATCGATGTAGAGCGACTTTCCATGTTAATGAACTGCCCGGTGGTTGAGACCTCCGCATTAAAGCAGACCGGTCTTGACAAGCTGATCGATAAGGCAGTTGAGGTTGCCCACAAGAAAGAGGTAGCACTGCCGAAGGAAATCTTCACCGAGGAGATGGAAAAAGCAGTTGCCAAGGTTGCAGAGGTTCTTCCGGACAGCATCACTGCTGACAAGAAGAGATGGTATGCAGTCAAGTTCCTCGAGAACGACAGCAAGGTTGTTGAGAGCATCACGCTTCCAGCTTCCGCTGCAAGCATCGTTGAGGCAACCAGAAAAGAAATCGAAGAAAAGCATGATGATGATATGGAGAGTATTGTAACCGATGAGCGTTACAAATTCATCCAGAAGGTTGTTTCCTCTTCTGTAAAGAAGGGCAAAGACAAGATGACCGTGTCCGATAAGATCGACCAGATCGTAACCAACCGTATTCTTGGTATTCCGATCTTCATTGCGATCATGTGGGTTGTTTATTACATCTCCGTATCCACCGTTGGTACCTTTGTTACCGACTGGACCAACGATACCTTTGTAGGTGCCATTCAGGATGTTGCAACCAACTTCCTTACTAATGCAGGCGCAAGCGATTTCATCATCAGCCTGGCTGTTGACGGCGTCATCGGTGGTCTGGGTGCCGTCCTTGGATTCATGCCGCAGATGGCAATCCTGTTCTTATTCCTGTCTATCCTTGAGGACTGCGGCTACATGGTACGTATCGCATTCGTTATGGACCGTGTGTTCCGTCACTTCGGACTTTCCGGTAAGAGCTTCATCCCGCTGCTGATTTCTTCTGGCTGCGGTATTCCTGGAATCATGGCTTCCAAGACCATCGAGCAGGATAACGACAGACGTCTTACCATTATGACTGCAACCTTTGTTCCGTGTGGTGCAAAGCTTCCGGTTATCGCTCTTATGGGCGGTGTTATGGCTGGTTATGTAACCGGCTGGGATGTCGCTGGCATGATCACTCCGCTGATGTACTTCATCGGTATCGCAGCAGTCCTGATCGCAGCAATCATGTTAAAGAAGACCAAACCGTTCTCCGGTAAGCCGGCTCCGTTCGTTATGGAGCTTCCGCAGTACCATATTCCGTCTGCAAGAACTGTCCTGCTTCACGTTTGGGAGAGACTGAAAGGCTTCTTCATCAAAGCAGGTACCGTACTGTTCTTAGCATGTGTAGTTATGTGGATCTTAAGCACCTTTGGTGTACAGGACGGCGCATTTGGTATGGTTGAGGATTCCGCAGACAGCTTAATGGCTATCATCGGCGGCGCGATCGCACCGCTGTTCGCACTGCTTGGCTGGGGCGAGTGGCAGCCGGTTGCAGCAGCAATCTCCGGCTTCAGTGCAAAAGAGGGTATCGTTTCTACCATGGGCGTTCTTGCAAACGTTGCAGGCGATGTCGAGGATGCAGATACCGTTGCAGCTGGTGTTGGCATGTGGTTCCCGACTGCTCTGGCTGGTTTCAGCTTCCTGCTGTTCAACCTGCTTGATTCTCCGTGCCTGGCAGCAATCTCTACCATGGCAAAAGAGATGCAGAGCCGCAAATGGTTCTGGTTTGCAATTGTGTTCCAGAATGTATTCGCTTACGCAGTAACCCTGGTTATTTATCAGGTGGGATCCTTCTTACTGTACGGCACCTTCGGTGTTGGCACCGTAGTTGGATTCGTTGTATTACTCTTCATGCTCTTCATGCTGTTCCGTCCGGATCCGTATAAAGACCAGAAGACCTACGCAAAGAGATCGGTACAGGCTGCTTCATAATAATAGAAGAAGCGCTAAACGCAATAAAAAACAAATTAGAATTTTACAGCTCCGGTTTTCACCGGCCGGAGCTGCATTCAAATGGTATGGAAAGAAGGGAACGGAAGTGTTAGCAGATATTATCGTAGTGGCCGTCATCGCCGGATATTGTTTCTATGTAATCCGAAAGCGTCACCAGCAGAAAAAATCAGGTTGCTGTTCCGGAAGCTGCGCCGGCTGTTCCGGCTGTGCAAGCTGTCATCCTTCCACTCCGGAACCAAAAACAAAATAAGAAACAAACAGATCAGGGCAGTTTTGTCTGCCCTTTCTGTAAAACCATAAGTTAGCAAGAACTAACCAAAATCAACCAGAAAGAGCAAACAACCAAGAGGAGGTATCATATGTCAGCTGAGGCAAAAAAAGGATTTATTATTTCGGAACTGAAGAAGAATGGCTGCCGGATTACCAGCCAGAGAAAACTTTTGATTGATGTGATTTTACAGGATGAGTGCAGCTGCTGCAAGGAAATTTATTATAAGGCAGCAAAACGTGACCCAAGCATTGGCATGGCTACGGTTTACCGTATGGTGAAAACACTGGAAGAAGCTGGTCTGATTCAGAGAAAAAACATGTATCGGATTGATTACGGTATGGGAGAACATATGGCATTCGCATGAAATGCAGAAGAAGGTTCTGCCTCCGGGCTGAAACAGGAAGTTCATTTTCCGGGTGGAGAATCGTGAAAGGGAGTGTTAATGAGAAAGATTATCATTAACACTCCCTTTCTTTCCTTATTAAGAATTTTTATCAAAAAGACTCTTGTATTTTGAAAATGAATGCGTTAGAATACCCAGTAAACAAAAAATAAAATTACATATGAGGAGGAATCCAGTCATGTTAAAATGTTTAAAAGCTTTCGATGTTAAGAAATCCGGAATTTTCGCAGCAGGTGTTCTGTTTGGTACTGCAGGCGTAAAAGTACTTGCAAGTGAGGATGCAAAGAAGTTTTATACCAATTGCACCGCAGCTGTTCTTCGCGCAAAGACATGTGTCCTGAACGTAGCAGCAAGCGTACAGGCAAATGCAGAGGACATCTACGCTGAGGCTCAGCAGATCAATGAGGAGCGCGCAGCAAAGGCTGAGGCAGCTGCATTCGCAGATGAGGCAGCAGAGGCTGAAGCAGAGGAAACCGAGGCAGCAGACGCTGAGTAATGCTTGTGGTTTAGGGCGGCATCTGTGACTTGCCGCCCGGTTTTTACAGGAATGTTACGGTGTTGGATGATACAGAATCGTAACGTGAAAACAGGAAAATGGGGATGCAGCAGATGCGATTGCATCCCTTTTCCTTTGAAATACATATAAAATACATATCCGTAGTGAAAAGAGGGATATCTCATGAAATTTGTGATCAAACATGAAATCCGCGGCAGAATCCGTGTCCAGATTCTGCAGGGCCGCATGAGCTTCGAGCAGGCTGATACCCTGCAGTATTACTTCAACGCGAAGCCGTATGCGATTTCTGTAAAAGTACGGGAACGTCTTGGCGAAATGGTCATTCATTTTGACGGAGACCGGAATGAGGTTGTCCGTGACTTGCAGACATTCTCTTATGAGAAGGCAGAAGTCCCGGAGTCTTATCTGCAGAATTCCGGCCGTGCCTTAAACAGTGAGTACTGGGACAAGCTGATGACCCGCGTGATCCTGCGTGCAGGAAATACCATGTTCCTTCCGGTCGGCATCCGGGCAGTGATCACGTCTGTAAAATCTGTAAAATATATATGGAAGGGAATCCGCACGCTGGCAGCCAGAAAGATCGAGGTTCCGGTGCTGGATGCAACCGCGATCGGCGTTTCGATTATAAGAAGCGACTTTGATACGGCAGGTTCTGTTATGTTCCTGCTCGGAGTTGGTGAAATCCTGGAGGAGTGGACTCACAAGAAGTCGGTAGGAGATCTGGCCCGCAGCATGTCTTTAAATATCAGCAAGGTATGGCTGGTAAGTGACGGACAGGAGGTTCTGGTTCCGACCAATACCATTCAGAAGTCAGATCTTGTACGTGTCCATATGGGCAATGTCATCCCGTTCGATGGCGAAGTAGTCGAAGGAGAAGCCATGGTCAACCAGGCGTCCTTAACCGGTGAGTCGGTCCCGGCAGCCAAGACGGCGGGTGCGTCCGTTTATGCAGGTACCGTTGTCGAGGAAGGCGAGATCACCATCCGCGTCAAAGAGACCGGAGGCTCCAGCAAGTTCGACAAGATCGTTACCATGATCGAGGAATCAGAAAAATTAAAATCCTCCCTGGAGGGCAAGGCGGAGCATCTGGCTGACACGCTGGTTCCGTACAGCCTGCTCGGCACGGGCCTTACCTGGCTCATCACCAGAAATACCACGAAGGCACTTTCTATCCTGATGGTCGATTTCTCCTGTGCCTTAAAGCTGGCTATGCCGATCTCGGTCCTGTCTGCGATCCGTGAGGCCAATATGTATGACATTACGGTTAAGGGCGGCAAGTATCTGGAGGCGATGGCCGAGGCAGATACCATTGTCTTCGATAAGACCGGAACCCTGACCAAGGCACAGCCGACGGTTGTGGATGTGGTATCTTTTAATGAGATGGGCAGCGATGAACTGCTCCGGATCGCGGCATGCCTGGAGGAGCATTTCCCGCACTCCATGGCAAAGGCAGTGGTCGACGCAGCAAAGAAGAAAAACCTGGTTCATGAGGAGCTTCACAGCAAGGTAGAGTACATTGTGGCGCATGGCATTTCCACAACCCTGGAGGATAAAAATGGCGAGAAGAAAGCCATCATCGGCAGTGCTCATTTTGTCTTTGAAGACGAGAAATGTACTATTCCGGAAGGAAAGCAGGAGTTATTCGATGCCCTTCCACCGGAATATTCCCATCTGTATCTGGCAATCGACGGAGCCCTGGCAGCCGTGATTTGCATTCAGGATCCGCTGCGTGAGGAGGCCCGCGATGTCATTGCTTCCTTAAAAGAGGCAGGCATCAGCAAGGTTGTCATGATGACGGGCGACAGCGAGCGTACGGCAAAAGCGATCGCTGCAAAGGCAGGAGTCGATGAGTACTATTCCGAAGTGCTTCCGGAGGATAAGGCAAGCTTTGTGGAGAAAGAAAAGAATGCAGGCCGCAAGGTCATCATGATCGGTGACGGAATCAACGATTCCCCGGCGCTTTCCGCAGCGAATGTGGGCATTGCCATCAGCGATGGTGCGGAGCTTGCGAGAGAGATCGCCGATGTGACCATCGGTGCGGACAACCTCTACGAGGTGGTAACATTAAAGCTGATCAGCAATCATCTGATGAAGCGGATCAACTGGAATTACCGCACGATCGTAGGGTTTAACGCAGGCCTGATCGCGCTTGGTGTTCTTGGCATTCTGCCGCCTGCAACTTCTGCGCTGTTGCACAATACTTCTACGCTCCTGATCGGCTTAAAGAGCATGAAAAACCTGCTTCCAGAATAAAATGGGTGGCTGCTTTTCCGGAGAAGAAGTTTTCTATATAAAATAATTCGAACAATGTCAGAAATGAAAGATGTATTGAGAATTTTTTCATAGAAACAATTTGTACAACTTTGGAAAAGTGCTGGACTTGCATGGGATTATCGTTTATGATTATAGTATTCGCAGTCCGTTTTTGGCGTTTGTCAGGCCTGCTGCGGATATCCCATGACGGGACAGGAGGTTGTTGTATGCACGAATCAGGGGAAAACTATCTGGAAACAATACTGATGATCAAAGAAAAAAAAGGAGTTGTGCGTTCCATTGACGTGGCACGTGCGCTGAATTTTAGCAAGCCAAGTGTCAGCAGGGCCATGGGACTTTTGCGGGACCAGGGCTTCATTTCCATGGAGCAGGGTGGCGATATTCAGCTTACCGAAGAAGGTCTTGCCAAGGCAAAGTCTATTTATGCACGTCATTTGCTCCTTACCGCATTCCTGCAGGAGGTAACGGGTGTTTCTGAGGAAATGGCAGAGGAGAATGCCTGCCGCATGGAACACATCTTGGACCAGGAAGTGGTTGACGGCATCAGTGCTTATATGGGAAAAAGAAAATAAAGGTTGCCAAAGCTGTACTGTACGGAAATTTTTCTGAAGATTCCTGCTGTGTACAGTGACCAGTGACCACATGATATGCCGGGCCTAACCTGCCCGGCATATTGACATTCTGGGAATTTTGTGACAGAATGGGAAACGATAATGATAAGTTGTCGGGTGCTAACATAAGCAGTAACAACGGCTGCTGACAGCAGACCGGCAGAGCATAAAGAAAAGAAGGGATCATCATGACAAAGATTGATATCATTTCCGGCTTTTTAGGCGCAGGAAAAACAACATTTATTAAGAAGCTTTTACAGGAAGCAATCAAGGGCGAGCAGGTTGTCCTGATCGAGAACGAGTTTGGCCAGATCGGTATCGACGGCGGATTCTTAAAGGATTCCGGCATCGAGATCCGTGAGATGAACTCCGGCTGTATCTGCTGCTCCCTGGTAGGCGATTTCGGCAAGTCTCTGGAGGAAGTACTGACCAAGTATAAACCAGAGCGTGTCATCATCGAACCGTCAGGTGTCGGCAAACTTTCCGACGTTATGAACGCAGTGCGCGACGTGGCAAAGAATCTGGATGTCAAGCTGAACAGCGCTGTAACCATCGTAGATGCGACCAAGTGCAAAATGTATATGAAAAACTTTGGTGAGTTCTTCAACAACCAGATCGAGAATGCAGGAACCATCGTTATGAGCCGTACCGATGTGGCAGATTCCAAGAAGGTCTTAGCCGATGTAGAACTGCTCCGTGAGCACAATAAGGATGCAAGCATTGTGACCACCCCGATCGACCAGCTGACCGGTGCACAGCTCTTAGAGCTGATCGAAAAGCCGGACACCATGATGGAAGAACTGCTGGCCCAGGTAAAGGAGGAGCACGCACACCACCATCACCACGAGCATGGCGGGCACTGCGGCTGTGGTTGCGAGGATCATGACCACGAGCATGAGCACCATCATCACGACCATGATGAGGAGTGTGGCTGCGAGGATCACGACCACGAGCATGAGCACCATCACCACGATCACGACGAGGAGTGCGGCTGCGAGGACCATGACCACGAGCATGAGCATCATCATCACGACCATGATGAGGAGTGCACCTGTGGCTGCCATGACCACGACCATCACCATCATCATGCAGATGAAGTGTTCAGCAGCTGGGGCCTTGAGACCATCGATGCCTGCAGCAAGGAGACTCTGACTGCAATTTTGGAGGAGCTGGCTTACGGTAACGAATACGGCGATGTTCTCCGTGCAAAAGGCATGCTTCCGAGTGAGAAGGAAGGCGAGTGGTACTACTTTGATATGGTTCCGGAGCAGTATGAGATCCGCACCGGAGCACCGGATTACACCGGTAAGGTATGTGTCATCGGCGCAAACTTAAAGGAAGACGAATTGAAGAAAGCGTTCGGTAGAAACTAACTGCCTGCTGCATACGGGTATGGATTTTCTGAATTAGAAATTCCGTACAGCACAGTTGTGGCAGCAGATTTTGCCCGGACAGACCATAGGAAGGCGCTGAATGCATCAGCGCTTTCTTAAAAAGAAAAAAGGACAGGTACAAACTATGGGACCAATGATTGACGATGAAGTAACGCCGGTATTTTTGATCAACGGCTTTCTGGAGGCCGGAAAAACCGAATTTTTGTCCTTCACCATGGAACAGGATTATTTCCGTACAGACGGAAAGACCCTCCTGATCGTGTGTGAGGAAGGCGATACAGAGTATGACGATGCGCTGCTTGCAGACACCAAAACCTCTGTCGTATATGTAGACAGTCTGGAGGAGATCACACCGGACCGCTTAACTGAGCTGGAGCTTTTGCACCAGCCGGAACGTGTCCTGATCGAGTGGAATGGTATGTGGAACCAGGATGACCTCAAGCTTCCAAAGGACTGGACCATCTACCAGCAGATTACCATCATTGACATGTCGACCTTCGAGCTCTATGTTAAGAATATGAAGTCACTGTTAAATTCCATGGTAAAGAATTCTGAGCTTATCATCTGCAACCGCTGCGACGGAATCGAGGATCTGGACCGCTATAAACGTATGCTCAAATCCATGAATACCAAGTGTGATATTGTGTTTGAGGATGAAAATGGTGAGATCGACGAGATCTCCGAGGAAGATCTTCCATACGATATGAAGGCAGATGTGATCAAGATCAGTCCGGAGGCTTATGGCATCTGGTATATTGACTGCATGGACAAACCGGAGCGCTATAAGGGCAAGGTGGTAGAGTTTACGGCGATGGTCATGAAGTCTTCTAACTTCCCGAAAAACTATTTTGTTCCGGGACGTATGGCAATGACCTGCTGTGCGGAGGATATGACATTCCTTGGCTATATCTGCAAGTCTAAAGAGGCCAGAAACTTAGAAACCAGACAGTGGGTAACGGTACGTGCCCGGGTTGAGATCGAATACTGGCAGGATTATAACGGGGAAGGACCGGTGCTTTACGCCGAGGAGGTAGTGCCGGCAGAGCCGATCAAGGATGTAGTACAGTTTGGGTAACTGACGTGCTTCGGCATTCATAAGTGGAAAAGAAGAAGAGTTTACCATACTGCATGATACAACGGAGCAGTATATCCAGTGCGAGTGTGCAGCGAAGCAGCTGTAAGATCTATGAGGCATAAAAATGGAGCTTTGCAATTCATGTTGCAAAGCTCCATTTTTATGCGGTAAAATCCTTTACTCGATCGTGGTGCCAGCCTTTCCGTTTACAGCTTCCTCAGCTTTTGCCATGCTGGTGATGATGGCGCTGCGGCCCTTTCCGGCACAGATGAAGGAGATGGCTGCGTCAATCTTAGGAAGCATGGAGGAGACGCCGAACTGGCCCTCTGCTGCGTATTTTTCAGCTTCCTCCACAGTCATATGGGAAAGAGGATTCTCATCAGCCTTACCGTAGTTTAAGGATACCTGGTCGACATCGGTGAGGATCATAAGAACATCGGCATCGATCTCTTTTGCGAGAAGACCGCTGACGGAGTCTTTTTCAATCACTGCACTGGCACCGCGCAGCTCGCTGCCCTGCTCGAGGACCGGAATACCGCCGCCGCCGCAGGAGATAACGATCTGGTCAGCGTCCATCAGGGTGCGGATGGTATCGATCTCGACAATTCCGACCGGCTTCGGGGCAGATACGATACGCTGCCAGCCCTTGCCGTCCACCTCTGTGACATAGTTTCCCTTTGCTTCCTCTGCATCAGCCTCTTCCCTGGTCATGTAACGGCCAACCTTCTTGACTGGGTTGTAGAAGGATTCATCGTAAGGGTCGACCACAACCTGGGTGAGGACGGTAGATACCGGCTTGTAAATACCGCGCTTTAAGAGGGCAGAACGGATGCCGTTCTGAAGGTCATATCCGATGTAGCCCTGGCTCATGGCAGAGCAGACAGACATAGGAGCCGGAGTGTAGCCCTCTCCATCGTGATGGAAACAAAGCTCATTCATAGCTGTGTGGATCATGCCTACCTGCGGTGCGTTACTGTGAACGACGGCAACCTGCCAGCCATTCTGGATGAAATTCGCAATTAATTTTGCTGTGGAAGCCACTGCTTTTTTCTGCTCCGGGAGATTGGTACCAAGAGCGTCGTGGCCAAGCGCCATAACAATTCTTTTCTTTGCCATATGATCGAACCCTTTCTGTATGTAATTTTTCTATTTGGGTTCATTATAGTGTTTCTGCTTGAAAATTGCAACTGGTTTGTGGTATAGTGAAATAGTTATAGAAAAGAATGGTTATTGTTTGCGCAACGCGTAAACAGCAACAAAGAATGGCGTTGTTAAGAAGTCAATAAAATGTATAAGAAAACACGGAAGAAACGATTGAAACATGAAGCGTTCCGGGCGGCGTGCATGCTGTTCGGACCGCTTGTCTTTTATGAACTGTGTACGGAGGCAGCCGCAGCAGGATGTTCTTTGTTTGCAGGGCATACCGGAACTGGGAGCTCACATTCCCTTCTGGCAGGCAGCGGCAATGCCCTGTTTGTGACCGGTGCAGGGGCAGCTCTGGCCTTCCCGTTTTTGTTTGCAGTTTACCGCGCTCTGGAAAAAATGCAGCTTATTGGGCAAGGAACAGAAGAAAAAAACGCGAAGAAAACAACTGCAACACGAACGAAGACAACTGTGCCGGAAATAGCAAAAGCAAGGCCGTGCAGGAACCATCGCCTTCTGGCAGGCTGTTTTTTTTCTGTGCTGGCCGGAATTGGGTCTTGCCTGTGCCTGAATATGGTGCTGCAGGTTTTCCTGCCACCATCAGAAGGCTGGAGCCATGTGCAGGAAGCCATTTACCAAACACCAGGTGCACTCCGGTTTCTGGTGACGGTTGTGTTAACGCCTCTGACAGAGGAACTCATATTTCGCGGTTTTATCCATAAGGAGCTGCGAAGACATATGAGAACCGCTGCGGCAGTGATTTTTGGGGCACTCCTGTTTGGACTGTATCATGGAAATCTCAGTCAGGGCCTGTATGCGTTTCTGACTGGCTTGTGCCTGGAGCTGGTGACTGTCTGGAGTGGCCGGTTAGCTCCCGCGGTCTTATGCCATGCAGCAGCGAATGCTACAGCAGCGGCGATCCCGGTAATTGCGGATTTTATCAGCCACAGGTCGGAAATCCCGTCGATGCCGGCTGAGTTTTCTTATGGAGCGCCGATGGCCCTGCAGCCGCAAACGGCGGTGATCTTGTCAGCAGCAGGTCTTTTGGTGACATTGGTATCGTTATATAAAACCAAGGAGGTTTTTGAGAAAGCATGAAATTATTATCGATAGCAATTCCTTGTTATAATTCTGAAGGCTATATGAGAAACTGTATCGAGTCTTTGCTACCGGGCGGAGACGAAGTAGAGATCCTGATCGTGGATGATGGCTCCACAAAGGACAATACCGCCCAGATCGCGGACGAGTACGAGGCGCGTTATCCGGGCATCTGCAAGGCCATCCATCAGGAGAATGGCGGCCACGGTGAGGCAGTCAATGCCGGTCTTAGGGCAGCAACCGGTGTCTACTTTAAAGTGGTAGACAGCGATGACTGGGTCAATGAGGAAGCATACAAAGAAGTATTGCAGACGCTGCGAAACTTTGTTATGGGTAACCAGACCCTGGATATGCTCATCACCAACTTTGTCTATGAGAAGCAGGGCGCAAAGCATAAACGGGTCATGCAGTACCGCACGGCGCTCCCGAAGCGCCAGTTATGCACCTGGAAAGATGTAAAGGTATTTATGCTGGGACAGTATATACTGATGCATTCGGTCATTTACCGCACGCAGATGTTAAAAGAGTGCGGTCTGGAGCTGCCGAAGCACACGTTCTATGTCGATAACATTTTCGTATTCCAGCCGCTTCCGTATGTAAAGACCTTCTACTATCTGGATGTAAACTTTTACCGGTATTTCATCGGAAGACAGGACCAGTCGGTCAACGAGCAGGTCATGATCGGCCGCATCGACCAGCAGCTTTTGGTAACCCGTCTGATGTTAGGCTATTACCACGACGCGAAAATCACAAATTACAAGCTGCGTCATTATATGGTACGCTACCTTGAAATCATGATGACAATCTGCTCCATTCTTGCCATTAAGTCCGGAACCGATGAAAATATGGCGAAGAAAAAGCAGCTCTGGAAGGATTTAAAGGAGCAGGATATTGCCCTTTACATGCGCCTGCGCTGGGGCTTCTTGGGACAGAGCATGAATTTGCCGGGACAGAGCGGCCGGACCGTATCCATTGCCGGTTACAAGATCAGCCAGAAATTCTTTGGATTTAACTAAATCCCAGGTGCTCAGAAATCTGGCTGCCGTTCACAGCAATGAAACTTTTATAAAGTTTATGGAAAATTTAGAATTGACGATATCATCAAAATAGTGTATCATTGTTTCGTTAATACTTTACTGAGAAAAAGTAATAATGAAAGATACCGGTACACGTGTTTGTATCTGTTTCTTACTTGAGACAGGGTGGTTTCAAACGAGAGATGAAGGTCCGTCCCTGAATGGGATGGGCCTTTTTTCATCTATAAACTCAGAGCATGCACATTGCGTGTCTGAGGGTGATCTGATTTCTGGATGTATGGGGCGACTGCCGACAGCAGGTCTTATGCATTTGGTGTCTGAAAATCAAAATCTGTAACTGGGAAGCTCTATACGGAACAGTTACCAAAACTCTTAATACATAGGGTGTCTGCCGACAGCAGGTTCTTTGTATGCCAAAAATTCCAAAACAAAACAGGTAGTATCAAAACAGGTATCGTAACTGTGTCTGTGCTATATGCAGGGCAGTTACCATTTATCACAAGGGAAAGGGGTTAAAAGGTATATGAAAACCTACAAAAAACTCATGAATGCCCTCGCAGGACTGGAAAAGCTGGTGCTGGAAATCGCAACTGTGCTGATCCTGGTTCTGACCGTGGGAAACGTATTTTCACGAAAAGTCATTCATCAGTCCTGGTCTTTTACCGAGGAACTGGTTGTTGCAGTTTTTGTACTGATCACGCTGCTTGCAGCAGCACTGGCATGCCGTGACGGCGAACTGGTCAATTTAACACTTCTGACTGACCGTCTTCCGGCACAGGCAAGAAAGGGATTTCTGCTTCTAAGCACGATCCTTTCTGTAGCCTTCACCGCAGTTTTATTCAAGTATGGTCTGGATAAGGTCATCACCCAGATGCAGAACGGCAAGCGCACGTTCGTGCTGAACTGGCCGGAGTGGATCTTCTGGTCCTTCGTGCCGATCGGCGCAGCTTGCATGATCCTGCATTTTATCGAATTTTATCTGGACAGCTGTGGAAAGGAGGGCGATGACAAATGATTAGTGCGGTACTGTTTATCTCATTTTTCATTTTCCTGATCATGGGTATCCCGATCGGAATCTGCCTCGGACTTTCCTCCGTGTGTGCAATCCTGTATTCCGGGACATCCTTAACGATCGTTGCAACCAACATGTATTCCGGCATCAGCAAGTTTTTGCTGCTTGCCATTCCGTTCTTTGTACTGTCCGGTAACATTATGGCGAAGGCAGGCATTTCCAAACGTCTGATCAAATTCGTGAATACCTGTGTCGGACACAGAAGAGGTGGTATCGCGATCGTGTGCGTTATCGTAGCCTGCTTCTTCGGTGCGATCTCCGGTTCTGGCCCGGCAACCGTGGCTGCACTGGGCGCCGTGCTGATCCCGGCTATGATCGAGCAGGGCGGCTTCTCCGCTCCGTTCTCCGCGGCTCTTATGGCAACCGCCAGCTCCATCGCGATCGTCATTCCACCGAGTATCGCATTCGTGGTATATGCATCCATCACCGGCGTTTCCATCGCAGATATGTTTACTGCAGGTATCGTTCCGGGTATCTTAATGGGTGTGGCTCTGGTCATCGTGGTTATGATCGAGGCGCGCAAAAATAACATCCAGTCCAGCCAGAAACGTGCAAGCGGCAAGGAGCGCTGGGAAGCATTTAAGGATGCATTCTGGGGTCTGCTGATGCCGGTCATCATCCTGGGTGGTATTTACGGCGGTATCTTTACCCCGACTGAGGCAGCAGCTGTTTCTGTTGTATACGGTCTGTTTGTTGGTATTTTCATTTATAAGGAAGTTACCTTTAAGGATTTAAGAGGACTTTTGGTAGAATCCGGAAAGACCACCGGCGGCATCATGCTGATCGTAGCCAGTGCGTCTCTGTTCTCTTTTGTATGTACCAAGTTTGGTATCGCACAGGCGGCATCCGACCTGCTTGGAAGCATTGCACACAACCAGTTCACCTTCCTTCTGATCGTGAACGTGATCTTCCTGATCGCAGGCTGCTTTATCGATGCAAACTCTGCGATGTACATCTTTATCCCGATCATGCTGCCGGTATGTAAGGCACTCGGATACGATGTCGTTGCATTTGGTATCGTGGCAACCGTAAACCTGGCGATCGGACAGGTAACCCCGCCGGTTGGCGTAAACTTATTCGTTGCAATTTCTGTCAAGCTGAAAAAGGGTATGGAGGTCGATATTCCGAAGATTTCCCGTGCAGTTATGCCGATGATCGGCGCATCCGTGATTGTCCTGCTTCTGATCACCTATGTGCCGGTTGTGTCCACTTTCCTGCCGAAGGCATTGGCCGGGGATTCCTACAGCGGGGCAGTTACTGCTTCGGCAGACAGTGATCAGAGCACAGCCGTGGATGGTGGAAGCGCAGACTTCGACACCATTGGCGATTACAGTGACTTAGACTGGAAAGAGCAGACCTGGAACTTCACCTGTTCTACCACCGAGACCAGTACCTGGGCTGAGGGTGGACGCAAGTTCGGCGAGCTCATGGAAAAGGCAACCGGAGGCAAGATCAAGGTCAATGTATACGCAGCAGACCAGCTGACTAACGGAAACCAGTCCGAGGGAATCCAGGCGCTGATGAATGGGGATCCGGTTCAGATCTCCATGCACAGCAATCTGATCTACTCTGCGTTTGACCCGCGCTTTAACGTGGTATCCCTGCCATATCTTTTCAGCTCCGTAGAGGAGGCCGACGCCATGTTAGACGGCAGAGCCGGTGATATGTTAAAAGACATCTTAGCTGAGTATGACTTGCACTGCATGGGTATTGCAGAGAACGGCTTCCGCCAGCTGACCAACAGCGTCCGCGAGATCAGATCCGTGGATGATATGAAAAACTTAAAGGTCCGTGTTGCAGGAAGCAACCTGCTCATGGAGTGCTATAAGAGATGGGGCGCAGATGCCACGAATATGAACTGGTCCGAGACCTATACCGCGCTGCAGCAAAAGACCGTAGACGGACAGGAAAATCCGCTTCCGGCAATTGACGCGGCAAGCGTTCAGGAGGTACAGCCATACTGTTCTTTATGGAACGCAAATTATGACTGTCTGTTCTTCTGCATCAACCAGAAGATTTATGATGCTCTGACACCGGAGCAGCAGGCAGTGGTCGATGAGGCAGGCCAGAAGGCGGTTGATTATGAGCGTTACATCAACCGTGCCGGTGATGAGGAGATCATGGACCGCTGGCAGAACACCAACGGCGTTACCATTACCAAATACGAGGATATGGATGTAGATTCCTTCAAAAATGCTGTTTCCGGCGTAGCTGAGTGGTATCAGAAAGAGCTGGAGAATCAGGGCTACAAAGATGCAGCAGACCTGATCGCAGTCTTTACCGAGAAATCAGACAGCAGCATCGGTGCGGATTCCGTAGAGGATCACAGTAATCTTGGATGGAAAGAGCAGACCTGGAACTTTACCTGTTCCACCACCGAGACCAGTACCTGGGCCGAGGGCGGACGCAAGTTCGGCGAGCTCGTTGAAAAAGCAACCGGCGGAAAGATCAAGGTGAATGTATACGCGGCAGACCAGCTGACCAACGGAAACCAGTCTGAGGGGATCCAGGCTCTGATCGATGGGGATCCGGTTCAGATTTCCATGCACAGCAACCTGATTTACTCTGCGTTTGACCCGCGCTTTAACGTGGTATCCCTTCCATATCTGTTTGATTCCGTTGAGGATGCAGACGCCATGCTGGACGGTGAGGCCGGTGAGATGTTAAAAGACATTTTAAGCGAGTATGGCCTGCACTGCATGGGCATCGCGGAGAATGGTTTCCGTGAACTGACTAACAGTGTCCGCGAGATCAAGTCCGTGGATGACATGAAGAACTTAAAAATCCGTGTAGCAGGAAGCAACCTGCTGATGGAGTGCTACAAGAGATGGGGCGCAGACGCCACCAATATGAACTGGTCCGAGACCTACACGGCCCTGCAGCAGAAGACTGTAGAAGGCCAGGAGAATCCGCTTCCGGCAATTGACGCAGCAAGCGTACAGGAAGTACAGCCGTACTGCTCCTTATGGAACGCAAACTACGACTGCCTGTTCTTCTGCATCAACCAGGAAATCTACGACAAGCTGACTCCGGAGCAGCAGGCTGTCATCGACGAGTGCGGTGCCTTAGCCACCCGCTACGAGCGTGAGATCAACCGTGCCGGAGACGAAGAGATCATGAGCCGCTGGAGTAGCAAAAACGGCGTGACCATCACCCCGTATGCAGATCTGGATATCGATTCCTTCAAAAATGCAGTAGACGGAATCGATGACTGGTTCATCAGTGAGCTGAAGGCACAGAATTACGATGATGCCGAGGCACTGGTAGCAGCATTCCGCAAGTAAAAAATAACAATATCGCACAGTAAATCTCTGTAGATACGGAAACACAAGCCAGCCGGTGGAGAGAAACGAGGAAAAATCTGAAAAGAAAGTTATTTCACCAGAGCATTATGCAGGAATGCGGATTCTTGTGGCAGAGGATAATGAACTTAACATGGATATCATGATGCCAGTCATGAATGGACTGGAGGCGGCCCATGCGATCCGCATGACAAACCGCAAAGACAGCCAGACCATCTCGATCATCGCAGTAAGTGCCAATGCGTTTGAGGAGGATATCCAGAGCTCGCTTGCAAGCGGCATGAATGCGCATCTGTCAAAGCCGGTCGAGGTGGAAAAGCTCAGGGAGACCCTGCATCGGGTACTGGGCTGACCAAAATTGGAAACAATTGTATGCACGGAATTATACAAAAATCAGAAACAGGAAGCATAACCATGATACAGGAATTGAATCTACAGGAAAATGATCAGGAAATCCACATTCTGGTCATCCGCTCCGCAAGGAAAAGTCTTGGTCTTGAGGTGCGTGACCAGAATACGGTTCTGGCAAGGATCCCGGCCCGTCTCCCGGACCGGGAACTGAAGCAGTTTGTGGAAACGCACCGGGAATGGATTCTGAAAAAAACGCAGATCGCAGCGCAGCGGGAGGAAAACAGGAAGGCAACACCAGCCCCTCCGTTAGAGTCCTTATCAAAAACAGACCGGATGAAGATCCAGCTGAAGATTGGAAAACGGGTGCGGCATTACTGTGAGATCATAGGCGTGACAGTAGGCTGGGTCACCGTGAAAAACCAGAAAACCCGCTGGGGAAGCTGCAGCGCAAAAGGAAATGTCAATTTTAATTACCAGCTTGCATTTTTGCCCGAAGAGCTTCTGGACTATGTGGTGATCCATGAACTGGCACACCGGCGGCATATGGATCATTCGAAGGAATTCTGGGCGGAAGTAGAGCGCTACTGCCCGGATTACCGGGAAAGACGAGAGATGTTGAAGCAGTTTGCTTTGTAATGACGGATGGTATGCGGTGGAAAACCAGAATGAATGATCATGAGTGGTATATTGGTGGATATGCCTGTTTTTGATTAATGGTGTATATCTGATGAAAGGATGGAGAATGCACATGGCAGACGTAAGAAAAAGAATTGTTTTCCGTGGACGGGTTCAGGGCGTGGGCTTCCGCTACACCGCAAAATACCTCGCACAGTCCCTGGGGCTGACCGGATGGGTGCGCAATGAATATGACGGAACTGTGCTTCTGGAAATCCAGGGAAGTGAATACATGATCAATAAGCTTCTGGTCGGACTCAATCACAATCAGTTTATCACGATCGAATGGATCGACACAGAAATCATTCCTCTGGAGGAGGAGAGCGGTTTTACGGTGCGGTGAAGCCGTTACTGTTCGCGTAATGTATGAAAAAAGAGCTGTCAGTCAGCTCTTTTTTTATATGATAGGAAATTGCGTCCTATCATATAAAAATGCTCCGCGAGGAAGCGCACTCGGCGCAAAGGTAGATGGTTGCTGAAGCAACCGCGCCTCGGCGCGAGAATGTGCCAAGGCACATTCTTTTTTGTGCTAGAATTCATCGGAATATCGTTTTACCTGTGGACATAAGAAATTTTGCTTCCATGGCTCCAGTAACGTCTTCTTTAAAATGTAGGGAAACGACGGATCTGTTTTGGCACTGCAGCGTAGTATTTGCTTATGATTGATTCCGGTATTCTTCACACAGCTTTCTGGTGTAAGCAGCGCTGTGCATAACGCCATCCATCTGAAGCTTCAGACATTGTTCCAGTAATTCTTCGGAAATCTCCTGCGGATAGTAGTAATCTCCAGGTTTAACGGTTTCCGGGTCGAAAAGAGGTGCTTCTACCTTAAAACAGCCTTCGCCGACCTGCGAAATACCTCCGGTGCCGGGAGTACGCTTAAATTGTGCACAGTATGGGTAGCACATTTCCAGATTCAGCCGGGTGATGGAAGAATTATCCAGAATGATCTGAAGCAGATGCTTTAGATCCATATTTCCTTTTCCAACCGGGATACCGCATACGACATAACCGTATGGATCATCCGGATAGGGGATGACGATGTGATCTTTAAAGTGTGTTGTGATGGTATATGGCGCCATGTTCCTTGCAGCCTGCGCTGGGTCTTCCCAGGCCATCATGGAATTACCAAAATCATAATGAAGACCGATCCATGGCGTGTTCAGCTTTTTCATAACCTGAACCAGTTCTTCGGAAGTTTCATATTCATGGTTTTCCAAAGCCAGGCGGATGCGGCGCTTTTTCAGCTCAGGGATGATCTGGTAAAGTGTCATGGCGGCTTCATCAAATACAACTGGATCGAAGTCACCGCGTACCTTTGCCTGGTCGTATTTCCCTTCTCCGCCGGTAGTGCGTGAGGCGAGCGGATTTAAGGTAATGGGAATGTAGGTGCGGATGATATCTGCTCCCAGGGCTTCTGCAACATCCAGGACTTTAAGAAGATGTTCTCTAGTGATTCCTTTGGTAGCCAGTTCCACATACATATGGTAGGATTCCAGCAATTCCCGTACCTTTTTCAGGTGTTCCGGATCATTACTTTCCAGGGTTCCCCATTCCGGGTCCAGGTTATAATCCTTCAGAATGTTGATCATAACACCATCGAATCCTAATTCATGTGCTTTTTCGATAAAACCGAAAATATCCATTCTCTTGTTCTGAAACCAAAGATGAAGACTTTCTGTATCAAGACCGATTTTTATCATAGATTCTTTCTCCTAGTTCTCATTTGTTTTGGAAGCCTGATGTTTTTTGATGCGGTGGATGAGGAATGTGGAAACAAATAGTCCGATCACAGCCCATCCGATCATAACGCTGAAAATGATACGGAATCCAGTCATGCCAGGGTAGCGGTCAAGAAAACTTCCGTACATCACGTAAGCGAATGCGTTTGGCAGATAAATGACCAGGGAAGCAAGGCTCATGGCCGCACCGGTAATTTCTGCCGGTACCTTGACTTCATCCATAGGAGCAAAGAAGACTGCACGCATGGTGAATACGATCGCACCAAAGCCAAGCGTGCAGGCAGCACCGAGAATCCAGTTTCCGTTCTGGCCAAGTGCTTCATGAGGAACCATCAGGAAAGCGGCCATTGCGATGGTGCAGACCAGAAAACCGACACGGATATGTTTTGCAGCAGATTTATGTACTTTATCGGACATAAAGCCGCCGATCGGTCCACCTACCATCTTCAGTCCGTACTGGTTGATGATGCCGTACATGCCGACAGCAGTAGCTGGGAGCATGTAAATCTGGTTTAAAAACGGAATGAAATAGGTCAGTCCGCAGTAAATGCAGTATACAACAAATCCATTGAGTGCAACAGCCCAGATATCAATATTTTTCAATGCCTGGATCATACCGCCGAAAGCGGCCTGTGCACGGTTCTGCTCATTTCCGTTTTTATCGGTACGTTTTTCATCGTTTGGCACGAAAATCAGACAGAGGACGCCGGCAGTTGCGGTAACTGCGGATAAGAATAACAGACCACCTCTTAAGGCTGGAGCACCTTCCCCCATAGCTTTAAAGATTGCCAGTGCACTGGATGCGATGATCACATCTACAATGCCGCGTCCCATTTCCAGAAAACCAAACATCCGTCCCTGTGTTTTTTCATCGCCCAGCAGCCGGATTGCTTTTAAAAGAACTGGCCAGTAGGTTACTTCTCCTAAAATAGCCATAACGCCGAATGCGATCAGGAATCCCCAGTATCCAGGGAAAGTGGAAAGGTAAACGCCAACGGCACCAAGACCGATCAGGGAGCCACCGATCATATATTTTTTGCTGAACATATCACAGATATAGATTCCGAAGATCAGGCCAATGGTCTGAACAATGCCGTATGCGCTTAATGCACCGCCAATCTGCGTGTTTGTGAGTCCCATAAATTGCTGCATGGGAACATAGAACATATCTTTCATAGAAGAAAGCTTAAAAGCGATGCCTCCTGAAAGAGTCAGAATGCAGAAGACAAACCAACGGTTTGGAACTGCTTTCATAGCTTTTTGTTTCATTTCATTACTCATAACTTTTTCTCCTTCCTTAATATCAGTACTGCAGTTTTTTGAATTGCCCGGCATTCCTTGATTCGCTTTTTAGTATATCTGGTTTTTGTTGGGAAATCAATACAAAACACAATAAAACACAGAAAATCAACGAAATACCCAAAAATAAGGTTGGGATTTGTTGAAAATACTGGTGAAAAACAGGATAAATATTGATATAATGGGGAAAAGAAGATTTTGGAAAAGAAAAAGGTGCTAGGAGAATGCAAAAGAATACGTTATAATGGAAGTTAAGTGAAAAAGGCTGCAAATAGGAGGAATATTTATGCTGGCGCAACAGCGGTATGACCGGATTCTGGAATTATTAAATAAGAATGGCATTGTACATAATGCGGAGCTTGTAAAGGAAATGAAGGTTTCTTCGGAGACAGTCCGGAAAGATATGGATGCGTTGGAAAAGCAGGGAAAGTTAAAGCGCGTACATGGTGGTGCGCTTCCGGTATCCGGAAAACAGATGCAGGTTCAGAAAGAAGACTATATTTCTTTAGAGGATAGAAATACCAGCCATATGAAAGAAAAAGCTGCGATTGCTGCCTATGCAGCAGAGCTAGTCAGGGAAAACCAGGCAGTCGGACTGGATTATGGAAGCACAAGTCTTGTTATGGCAAAGGAACTGGCACGCAGATTCACTAGTCTGACTGTAGTGACCAACTCTATCCAGAATGCCGTGATCCTGTCTGAATGCCCTGGATTCACCGTGATTCTGGTGGGGGGAATTTTGGATAAAAAAGAATTATCACTGGGAAATGATTTTTCCCAGACATTGGAGAGCCTTCATCTCGATATCCTGTTTATGTCAGTGAGCGGAGTGCATCCGCAGGTCGGGCTGACAGATCAGGGATTAAGTGAGGCGAGAGTGCAGAAACAGATGTGCCAGATCGCAGACAGGACCGTGGTGCTGGCTGATTCCGGAAAGTTTGGAAAAGCCAGTCTCGTAAAGCTTTGTGTCTTAAATGAGGTGGATGATATCATTACGGATTCGGCAGTTGATGAGCAGATCAAAGAGGCGGTGAAGCAGACTGGTGTCTCCCTGCATGTAGTGCCTGCGGCGGAGTGATCTCTTTTCAAAAAATCGGAATTACTCATCCATACAATCTAAAAACTGAAGAAGTGCAGCCCTCTGTTTCGGACTCATCTGGTAGATCCGGGCCAGAAGCGGATCCTGCCGGAGGTGAAGCTCGAGGGAGTCATCAAAAAAGTCTCGCAGGGAAATGTCCAGTGCTTCACATACATAAGAAAGAACCTCTACTGTGGGGTTCTTTTTTCCTAATTCCACATCCCTCAGATAACTCTGGGATATGCCTGCCATTGTCGCAAGACGGTTTACACTATATTGCTTTGCATTTCTGAAAAAGCTGATTCTCTTACCAATATCCATGTGTGTACTCCCTATAAACTATAGAGATAGGATAACAAATTTAAGGTGAAAAAATTACATCTATAACAATTGATGATTATATCTATAGATGTTATAATGAGAGTAAATCAGGTACAAAGGGAGTATGGTTATGGTTGACGAAAAGGGGATGGAGCAGTCTGATGCCTTACTGGCGGCCAGCACAAAAAGTGCGTGCATGAAGCTGCTGGCTTTGGCAGAAGATTGCCGGAAGGCTCTTGTGCAGGTTTTGGAGCTTTTGCAGCAGTATTATCACGCAGACCGGGCTGTTTTTCTGGAATGTGAAGAGCCGGAGACTGTCACTGGGGAAAATACACCAGAGGACAAGCAGCGAGAACTGATTACGGCAGCCGTGCAGTACGGGGAAAACTGTTACGGAATTCTGCAGATCAGGCATGCCCAGTTAAAAAACCGTGATCCGAAGCTAGTGGCAGAGGTTGCCCAGGTTCTTGCTGCTGAGATTGGAAAACAAGAGAAGCAGGAGTATCTGTTACGGCTTTGCTATTTGGATCAGCTGACCGGGATCCGGAATAACACATCCTACATTCAAAGTCTCAAAAGTCTGATGAAAAAAACAGGCAAGTCACTTGGGGTTGCCTTCGCAGATCTTAATGGCTTAAAGTATCTGAACGATACCTTTGGCCATGAATATGGAGACCGTGCCTTAAAGCACCTGGCAGAAGTGTGCAGGGAATATTTTGCAAAAGAGCAGCTTTTCCGGATCAGCGGAGATGAATTTGTGGTGCTTTGCCCAGATATAGACCGGAAGGAATTTATAAAACAGGCTGAGAGACTGAAAGAACGGCTGATGCATCAGGAAAAGGAATTGGCTGCCTTCGGTTACCTCTGGAACGATGGAACCGTCAGTGCAGATGAGTTGATCCACAAAGCGGAACGTCTGATGTATGAAGAAAAACAGCTCCATTACCGGGATGGCATGCGAAGGGTACAAGAGTGCCCACAGTATGCCGGACAACTGATTCTGCGGGACCAGACGGAAGCATAGGAAAGAAAGTCTCAATTGGGAAAGACTGAATTGTATCAAAAATACAAATAATAGAAATAATATATTCAGAAAATACAAGAAAAATAGAAAAATATTTTGAAATAATGCTTGACAAATTGTACTTAATGAAGTACAATGAAGACAACAAAAAACAAGAGAGGAAAAAACAAAAGAAGAAACGAAGAGAAAAAACAAAAATCTTCAGAACATGGAGGGCGGTCCAATGGGTTATTAAAATTTACCAGTAGAAAATCTCTTAACGAGTTTACATAGATGTAATCGAAGGAGGGAGATTCCAATGAAAGGCAGAGGCCCATAGCAATTTAACGAAAAAGCGAAAAACAAAATAATGGAAAGAGAGGTTATTAAGTGAAACTTCGGGATATTTCTTAAAAGAGCTATCTGATGACGAGAAAGTCAGATAGCTCTTATTTTGTGTGCATTCCATCGGATGTGGCATTTACAGCACTTCATAGTTTTATGAGATTGTTTGCGGCTGTTATGTTTTTTCACAGATTGTTTTCCTTCAGAAAATACAGGATCTTGCCCAGACAGGTCTGTTCCTGTGAAAACAGTACGTTATGTGTCCCGCCAGTAAGCAGGCATAACTGACTATGCGGAATCTGTTCTGCCATCCATTGCGTATGGGAGGTCTTGATGAGGTCATGGGTTCCGGCTAGAAGCAGGACCGGAGCCTGAATTTTCTGAAGGCGGCCGGGGGAAAGCTTTGGGGAGTCTGTTAAAAGCGTGTTCATCTGCAGCTGGCTGCCGAGCTGTTGATGGAGTTTTCCGCTGGGAAGGACCCTCTGAGCCAGTGTGAGAACGCTGCCAAGCATCAGCGTTCCAAGCCGCACCGGAAATATCAGACCATGCGGCAGGGCATTGCCGCTGGCGGAAATCACTGCAAGCGTACGTTCTGGATAAAGGCTTGCAAATTCCAAGGCAATGTTGGCTCCGTCGCTGTATCCAAAGAGGATGACTTTGGAGATGCCAAGGTGGTCTAACAAGCTGGCGGCGTCGCGGGCCATGTCCTGAATGGTAAAGAATTCTTTTTTGCGTACTGCGGAGTGTCCTGCCTTGCTGCAAAGCAGCTGGGAATGCCCATGTCCCCGGCTGTCCATTAGAATGACCTGATAGGATTTCTGAAGCTTGGAAGCATAGGAATGAAACACATGGTGCGACTGCTGGTTGCCATGGAGTAGGAGTATGGGAAGTCCTGCTCCGGATATTTCATAATAAAGGCGTGCTCCGTTTGTTTCAAAATATCCCCGGTCGGAGCGAAATTTTCGGTGTTTTCCAGACAGCAGCCCGGCAGGTACTGGGATTTGCGGGGCTGACTGCAGAATGTCAGCTGTTTTTTCTTTGATTTTCTGACTGCTTTTGTTGATCGTTTCTTGGATGCTCTTCATGATGTAGTTTCCCCTTTAAAAAAGACTGAACACCTTCACGGATCCCATTCGGGTTCTGGATCTTTACGACTGCGTAGAACATATCCGGGGTCGGGTGCTTTGGCAGATAAATATAGTAGGCCGGTATCCAATCTGTCGGGCTGTATTTTTCTTTGGCCCGGTACAGATCCTTAAATCCGTAACAGTCGTTCAGATTGTTGTAGACGAAACGCAGCAGCCGTTCAACCAGACTGGCTTTTTCATCATCGAGTCCGGCGAGTGGAGCAACGCCGAGACTTCCGTAGTGGATGCCTTCTACGCGGAAGGTCTGGAAAGCTTCGTAGATGATGGTTTCCATGACACCGCTTGGAGCGCCGTTTCCGTGCCGGGTGACATCGGCCATGTAGCCATCTTTGCCGAGAAACGGGACAAAGGCGATGAAGGCAACAATCTTTCCGTCCGCGTCAGTTGCGTAGAAATAGCGTTTATCCATCGGGTTATCCAGTCCGGCTTTTCCCATGGTAAAGGCAAGAAGCGAGCTTTTTTTCTGCCCGAGCCATTCATTGGTCACACGATCGAAGGCATCTTCGATTTCCTTGTTTCGCTGCTCGAGCGGACGATATTCCAAAACCGTGACACCGGCTTTTTTCGCATGGTTGATATTCATGCGCATTTTTGCCCCCTTTTTGCCGCTGATCTCATAATCTTCAAGGAAAAACCGTGCTTCTTCGCCGCATTTTACATAGCCAAAGCCCTGACGCTTATATTCTTCGAGAAAGTGACCGGTGACACTTAGAAAGAAAAGCTTGTGGGCGCTTTTTTCACAGAATTCCTTAAACTCGGCAAGCAGTGCCGGAAAGTCCGGGTCTGCGCAGACCGGATCGCCGTTGACAATGATGGTATCGCCGGCAACTCCGTAGGGAATGACACCATCCACATTGCGTCCAAAGTAAAGCTGTTTATCGTCCTCCAAGGCGAGATAGGAGCAGCTGTTCTGGCTGTAGAGATTAAGCAGAGTGCGGGCGTGCTGCAGATCCGATTCACGCCGGGTGGATGGGGTAAGCCATGGGCGGACTGCATAAAGCAGGGCGGCCAGAATGCAGGCCCAGCTAAACCAGAACATCACAAGCTCCAGCATGTGGGCGCCATGGGAAACCGGAATGGAGGCACCGTTTCCGAGAAGAATATCGAGGCTTTCTTCAAAGCTGTCGAGCAGTGTATGCCGCCCGCCGCCGAGAATGGGAGTTAAATAATGGTAGCTGATGACTGCGTTGGCAGTGACTCCGACCAGACTGAGGAGCAGGATAAAAAGCCCGCGTTTCCGGTTGGTTTTGGAAGCCGGACAGCAGAAGTCGGAGCGGAACCAGAAAAAGACCAGAAACAGGATCACGTCAGATGCCATGCACGCAAGGGAAAACAGGTCTGGAACATGGGGAATGTTACTTACAAAATCCAGCAGCAGAAGTGCCTGGGTAATGAACCGTGCGGCATGCTTCCGTTTCCAGAGCTGCATGCAGAGGAAGAACAGTACGACAGAGGAGGCACGCTGGACCATCCAGTCCATTTCTGTGGAAACTAACAGCGCGGCTTCGGCTGGCAGGTGATGAAAAAAGCTTAAGGCGAACATTCCGAGTGATAAAAAGCCTAAGATCAGAATACAAATATTTTCCACCCGGATGCGAAGAGATTGTGTCATGGAGATACTTCCTTTCTTTCATCAAAAACGGATTACTGTTGTTTCAGATATTCGTCCGTTGTCATGCATTCGGTATGGAGCGGCGCAAAGTAAGAGACGATTTTTTCAGTTTCCTTTTTGGAGTCCCCGGTGAGTCCGGCAACGGCATCGGTCAGGTAGATGACCTTACATCCGGCATCGATGGCAGCAAATACGGTGGAGAGCACGCAGCATTCAGCTACCACGCCGGAAATAATGACCCGGCTGGCTTTTCTTGCAGCAGCCACAACCTCTGGAATGGCAAAGGAAGAGTAGACATCCTTTTTGTAAACCGGCCAGATTTTGGTCCATGGAAGAAATTCCGGCATCATCTCATTCAGCCATGGGTTGGCATTGATAGAAGCATTGACCCGGTTGTATTCGGTCCAGACACCCTCTGGGTGCTCCGGTGCCAGATATTCGGTGAAGATGACTTTCTCTGGAGCATTACTTTTTAAAATGCGCTGGATGGAAGCGGAAGCAGCTTCTATGCCTTCGCAGGCCCATTCCTGCCCTTTGGTGTAAACATTTTGCATATCAATGACCAGAAACAGATCCTGGTTTTTCGATTCGGATTGCTTCATATGAAATTCCCTCCTAACTAAAATATAAAACACAGTATAGTTTTAACACAGAAAAAACTCAAGTCCAACTGCTTGTTATTTAATTAACAAACAGAGCTCTGATTACGCGCTTTTCATTGACTTTACCTAAAGTTAATGCTATCTTTATCATAAATTGTTGTTAAATTCGCAATTGAGTATACATTTTGAAGGGAGGGTATGAAATTGGAAGAAAATCAGCAGACACATTCCAGTAAAGTGCTGGATGTTCAGACTGCGAAGATGCCGCATATCCAGCTTCCGGAAAATCTGGGAATCCGCTATGCCGTGCTTCCGGGTGATCCGGCAAGGGCTGAGCGGGCAGCAGAGTATCTGAAGGATGCAAAGCTGCTTGCATGGAACCGGGAGTACAAAAGTTACAGCGGTTTCTGGAATGGGGTTCCGGTTCTGGTCATGTCTACCGGCATGGGAGGACCTTCCATGGCGATCGCGGTGGAAGAACTGCGAAAGATTGGGGTGACGGCGGCAATCCGTATTGGAAGTTGTGGTGCACTTCAGCCAGAAGCAGGAGTCGGCGACCTGGTTATGGTCGAAGCCGCTGTGCGCGATGAGGGAACGTCCCTTGGCTATGCGCCGCTCAGTTATCCGGCTGTTGCTGACCACAGGCTTTTGACTGCCTGTGAGGAAAGCGCAAGCGAGGCTGGTTACCGGTTCCACACGGGAATTGCCAGAAGTCACGACTGTTTGTATCGCGATGACAATCCGGCCATCTATGCGGACTGGGCGAAAAAAGGAGTCATGGCATCGGACATGGAGACGGCAGCGCTTTTTGTAGTCGGCCGGATCCGTGGCATGAAGACGGCTTCTATTTTAAATGTCGTGGCAGCTTGCAAGGGCAATGTGGCAGAAAACATTGGCCGCTATGTGGACGGCGAGACATTGACGGCACAGGGCGAGGAGCATGAGATCCTGACGGCATTTGCGGCATTGGCAAAGCTGGACGCATGACAGGAAACGCAACTGGCAAAAACGAATCCCGGACCATCCGGTGAGCAATATGCCAAAACGGAATCCCGGACCATCCGGTGAGCAATATGCCAAAACGGAATCCCGGACCATCCAGTGAGCAATATGCCAAAACGGAATCCTGGATGATCCAGCCGGCAATGAAACAAAACATATCGTTCCGGAAAACGGAACAAAGAAGGGAAAGGGTGTGTGAGTTATGAACAATTTATTTAAAACAAAATTTGACGCGGCAGTGATCGTGCTGATCCCGGCCTGCATCGGTATCAACTATCTTGGAAAACTGTTTGCAAGTGTGTTAAAGCTTCCGCTGTGGCTGGATTCCATCGGAACCTGCATCGGCGGCTGCCTGGGCGGCCCGATCATCGGCGCGATCTGTGGAGCAGCCAACAACCTGATCTACGGCTTTTCTGCAGGTGATAACATTACCTTAATTTATGCGCTGACCAGTCTTGGCATTGGCGCAGCCGTTGGTATTATGGCACGTCTTGGATTTATGAAGTCCTTCCCGAAGGCAATCTTAACAGCATGCGTAGCCGGACTTACCGCAGTTGTGATTTCCACCCCGTTAAATGTTTTATTCTGGGGCGGCACCACCGGAAATGTATGGGGCGATGCGGTATTTGCAGCAACCCAGGCAGCATCCATGCCGGTATTTTTAGGCTCCCTGTTAGATGAGGTTGTGGTCGATGTGCCGGATAAGCTCATCACCCTGATCGTGGTCTTCTTTATCTTAAAGGGACTGCCGAACAAGCTGACCACACTGTATGAGGCAAACTCCGAGATTGAAACCCTGGATTAAGTGCGAAACCGTTTTATTGAACTTAGGTGACTGGGAAGGTACTGAAACAGTTACGAGTTACGAACTTAGAATAAGGAAATGCTTCTGCCTTGAGACAGGGCAGAGGCTGGAAAATAAAACATGAAAAGTATCAGTCTTTTTGTAGATAACGGGACCTACCTGACAAAGGTGCATCCCTTCACCAAATTAATGTACATTGCCGCGGCGATCAGCATTCCGCTGATTTCCGGGCGGCTGTGGATGTTCGGCGTGTTTATCGCAGTCAGCCTCTTGGTGCTGGCGAGTGGAAAAATCTTAAAAAAGACCGTTCCGCTGATCGCGTTTTCCTTTACGATCCTGCTGACCATTTTCCTGATCCACGGATTGTTTAACCAGAAAAATGAAAACGTCTTGTTTCAGATCGGCGGTTTGAAGTTTTACCGGGAGGGCATGTTGTATGCCCTCCGTATTGGTCTTAATATCTTAAACATGCTGCTTTCCTTCGCGGTATTCGTTCTTTCCACCAAACCGTCCGAATTTGTGGATGAACTGGAAAAGCGCGGATTTTCCCCGCGGTTTGGCTATATCGTTACTTCGGTATTCCAGATCATCCCGCAGATGATGGGAACCATGAACACGATCATGGATGCCCAGCGGAGCCGCGGACTCGAGACCGAAGGAAACTTAAGAACCCGTGCCAGGGCATTTCTTCCGCTGATCTCTCCGGTGGTCATGAGCTCCCTGATCAATACCAGAGAGCGTGCCATTGCCCTAGAGGTGCGCGGATTTGGCGCTGGTAAGAAGAAAACCTGGCTGGCAGAGCGGACCCCGCATAAGGGTGACCGTGCGGTCACAATTTTGCTCGGACTCTGCATTCTGGCGGCTGTGGTATGGAGGATCGTAGGATGTCTGTGATAACCGTTGAAAATTTACGTTATCGTTATCCCCACACAAAGAAGCTTGCGCTCGATGGCGTTGACTTTTCGGTGGAAAAGGGCGAGTTCATCGGCATTATCGGGGAAAACGGAGCCGGAAAAAGTACGCTGAGCCAGGCAATTATGGGGCTGGTTCCGCAGTTTTATAAGGGCGCCTACGGCGGCAAGGTCATGGTGGATGGGCTCGAAGCCGGAAAAACTCCGGTGGCACAGCTTTGCGGCCATGTGGGGCTGGTATTCCAGAACCCGTTTAACCAGCTGTCCGGCGCGAAAGACAATGTTTACGAAGAAGTGGCATTCGGTATGCAGAACCTTGGCGTTCCGGCCGAAGAAATGAAAAAGCGGGTCGAGGAGGCCTTAAAGCTTCTGGATATCTGGCAGTACCGGGACCGCAATCCGTTCGATCTTTCCGGCGGTCAGATGCAGCGTGTCGCCATCGCCAGTGTGCTGGTCATGCGGCCGGATGTCATGATCTTAGATGAGCCGACCTCGCAGCTGGACCCACAGGGAAGCGATGAGGTCTTCCAGGCAGTTGAAAAGCTGACGAACTCCGGCATCACCATTTTGATGATCGAACAGAAGATTGAGAAAATGGCAGCTTACTGTGACCGGATCTTACTGCTTCACAAGGGAAAGCAGATTGCATTTGACACGCCGCAGAAAGTATTCTCCCTGAAAAACCTGGAAGAGTACGGAATCCTGGCACCGGCATTTACCCGCATCTGCAAAGCCGAGCAGGTGACACTGCCGGATGGAACCTATCCGGTGACGGTGGAAGAGGCTGCCGGGGTGCTGAAAGCGAAGCACGGAAGCGTAGGGAACGCCGGGAATGCGGAAGATGGAAAAAGCGTGGAAAAAGTCGGAAATGTGGAAACAGAGCAGTTTTGTATCGAAAACCTCGATTTCTCCTACCTGGCCGACGTTCCGGTCATCAAAGCACTGAATATGAAACTGGACAAGCGTCCGACTGCCATCATCGGTCAGAACGGCGCCGGAAAAACCACACTGGTGAAACTTTTAAAGGGCTTGTTAAAGCCGGTCTCCGGAAGCATTTATTTCCATGGGGAAGATATTTCCGGCAAGACCGTGGCTATGCTGGCTGGCAATGTCGGATATGTCTTCCAGAACCCGGATGACCAGATTTTTAAATACAACGTGATGGATGAGATCCTGTTTGGCCCGTTAAATATCGGCATGGACCCGGAGTGTGCGAAAAAAGAAGCAGAGCGGGCACTGGAACTGACCGGACTAAAAGGAAAAGAGAAGGAGAACCCGTATGATCTGGAGCTTTACGAGCGGAAGATGACGGCGATTGCCTCCGTCCTCGCCATGGATACCGATGTGCTGATCTTAGATGAGCCGACCATCGCTCAGGACTGGAAGGGCAGACAGATCATCGGCGGCATCATTCGGAGCTTGGCAGAACGCGGAAAGCTGGTCATCGCCATTCTCCATGACATGGATTTTGTGGCAGAAAACTTCGAGCGCGTCATCATCATGGCACACGGACAGGTGCTGGCCGACGGAACCGCAAAAGAGGTGTTTGCTCAGGAAGAAGCACTTCAGAAGGCCCGTTTGCAAAAGCCGTATGTGATGCAGCTTTGCGAGGCGCTTGGATATGAGAAGAGTTACTTGACCGTGGGAGAAATCCTGAAAGACCAGAAATAATCCTTCTTTAACAAATGAGCACTTAAGAAATGAAAGCGATATTTTCAAAACCCCTGCTTGATGCAGGGGTTTTCTTGTGGTATAATTTCCAAATATCCGCTTATAGTTTATTAATTAAAGGAGTTTATTATCTTATGAGCAAAAAACATACGAAGCGAAGCAGCTTCTCCGGAAAGCTCGGTTTCGTGCTTTCTGCGGCAGGCGCTTCGGTAGGACTGGGAAACATCTGGCGTTTCCCGTATCTGGCAGCAAAATATGGCGGCGGCATCTTTCTGCTGATCTACATTCTGCTGGCATTAACCTTTGGCTACACCATGATCGTGGCAGAGACATCCATCGGCCGCATGACGAAAAAGAGTCCGGTTGGTGCATACCATACGTTCGGAAAGTCTGGCTGGTTTTCCTTGGGCGGTTGGATCAATGCAATCATTCCGATTCTGATCGTGCCGTATTATTCTGTCATCGGCGGCTGGGTTATCCGGTATCTGTTTGGCTATCTGACCGGGCAGGGTGCGCAGCTTGCGGAGAATGGTAATTTTTCCGCATTTATTTCGAATGGGGCAGCAACCGAAATCTGTTTTATCGCATTTGCATTTTTCACCCTGTTTATTATCTATGCGGGTGTGAGAAACGGGATTGAACGTGTATCTAAGTTTATGATGCCGATCCTGATCGTGCTCTCCATCATCATTGCAGGTTATTCCATGACCCGGCCGGGGGCAGGCGCGGGAATCAAATATTTCCTGGTGCCGAACGTAGAAAACTTTTCCTGGATGACCGTGGTGACAGCCATGGGACAGATGTTCTATTCCCTGTCCATTGCCATGGGAATCCTGATCACGTTTGGTTCTTATATGAAGCGCGATGTTTCGATTGAAGCATCCACCGGAAATGTAGAGGTATTTGATACAGCGATTGCCATTATGGCAGGACTGATGATCATTCCGGCGGTGTTCGCATTTACCGGCGGTGATCCGGATACTCTGCAGGCAGGACCGGCGCTGATGTTCATCACCATTCCGAAAGTATTCGCAAGCATGGGCTTGGGAAGTATTGCAGGCGTCTTATTCTTCCTGTTGGTACTCTTTGCGGCAGTTACCAGTTCTATCGCGCTGACGGAGAGTGCAGTGTCTACTTTTGAGGACGAGCTTGGCTGGAGCCGGAAAAAGGCTACGGTCATGATCGGCGGCATTATGCTGGTACTTGGAACACTTTCCTGCCTGGGATACGGTCCGTTAGCAAATGTAACCATCATAGGTATGCAGTTTCTGGATTTCTTTGATTTCCTGACCAACTCGGTCATGATGCCGATCGCAGCAATCGCAACCTGTCTTCTGGTGTCCAGAGTCATTGGAATCAAACGGATCGAAGAAGAGGTGCTTCATGGGGAAGGCAAATTCCACAGAAAGCAGGTCTTCAACATCATGGTGCAGTACCTGTGCCCGGTATTTGCAGTCATTATCCTGATCAGCTCTGTGGCCAATGCGTTTGGGTGGATCTCGATGTAATTTCTATGTAATTGAATTTAGAATCCCCGTTGCTGTGTGCGCGTGCATGCATGGCAACGGGGATTTTTTTCATTGCATTGCATATTGGAGAGGTGCAGGTGGCGTGTCTGCTGATTCTGTCTGGAAATTGCAGAAAAGTTAGGAAAACGCAAAAGAAAATTGCGGTGTTATAAAGAAATTGTTATCAAGTCATACAGAACCTGTTAAGGGTCATGAAAACCTATTCCCATTTGTCTCATCTCTGAATAAAATACCAGAGGAGATAAAACGTTGCTGTTTGCGCAAAGCGTGAACAGTAACGATAAAAAAGAAAGGGGATATGGGAATGTTCACATTATTGATCCTGATTATTTATGCAATCATCGGAGGCGTATCGACACTGGCTATGGTCATTGGAATTCCGGGTGTACTCGGCTGGAAAATTTACCGGAAGGTAAAGTACCATATTCCGGTCATGAAATAAACGTGAATAAGAAAAATATAAAGCTGGCAGCATGTTTTGATTTTCAGGGGAACATGCCGCCGGCTTTTAAAATACTTGAACTGTTGTTTTGCAGTTAAGTGGCGGGAGAGCGACCTCTACATAGATAAAATGGTGGCAACCAGTTTCTTACACTGCACAGGCAGACTGGATGGAATGGCATATTTATTCACAGAATGACCCTGACGGGGAGAGAAAATCTCTGGTCAGGGTCATTTTTTGCACAGCATATTGAAGTAAAATCAGTGGTATGTTCGCTGATTTGCGGTCTCAAAAAGAAAAGTGGTGGCGGCAATCGGAATATCCGTATATAATGAAATCAGGAGGAAGAATTGTGGAAAAAGAATTTTACATAAAGGATAAGACGCCACTGCAGTATTTGCAATCCATTGTAAATTTTGAGCGGTTTCAGACGTATTTACAGGAGAAAGATCTTGGCAGTGCATATAATTATCTAAACAATATCTATATGGTCATGCTGGATACAGATCAAGATACGAGGGGCGAAGCAGTCGGAATTTATGAAAGACATTTGGAAGAAATTCATAAGCAGATTGGGACACTTAAGTCATTAAAAGAAAAAAGAACGAGTATCACAAAAACAGATAATCCTTTCATTGGCAAAGCACGCATGGAAACTTCACGGGAATCTTTGATCCATGATAGTATTGCATACCTGTCTAACGTAGATTCGATTCGTTTTGAGCGGACATACGATGGACAAATGATCGACCGTCATATGAATAACATCCCGGAGCTGGCTTATGAGGACCGGTATTATAAAACTCCATATGCCATATTTTCGAAATACATACAGTTTTTTGCAGATACGATCTCCATGCTTGCAACGGCGGAAGAGTACAATCGATTGCCGCAGACTATTAAGCATGTCATTGCAGCGAATAATTCTGGAAAACCGAATGGGGCGAAGCCTGCATTTGATCAAAAAAAGAACAGCAATATAAAAACAAAGAAAAATGTTCGTCACAATCATGGCGGGCGAAAAATATGGAATTTTTTCAAGATAACAATTGTGATATGCCTGGTCTTTATCTTGAAAATTTCGAATACCGGGAAGAGTAATACCTATCAGTCTGCAGCGGGTGATACCAATACAACGGCAAGAATGGATAACGCAATACCGCAGCAAATTGCAGATAGGAATACCATGCCAGCAAAATCATTATTCGATGACCGTCAGCCGGACATGCAGCAACTGGCAAATCGTGTTTCTGAAGAAAACGTAAAAATACAATACGAATGGGAATCTCCTTCTGGATCATGGAAAAATGGAATGACCATGGAATTAAATATGGGTGTCTATATGTATTATCGCGGGTTACCACGCCAATATTCCAATGATTGTAAAAATTATATTTCTGATGAATACACGGTCAGCATGTTAAAACGCACGAATGAGACGATCGATGAGCTGTGTGAAAAAGAAAACATGAGCAGCGAATGGGCAAAGGTGCAGGAAACGGTTGCATTTGTACAGGCGATTCCATACAAGACCGATGAGGAATCGGTAGGGCAGGAAGAATGGTACAAATATCCGTATGAGACCTTGGTTGATCAGTGCGGGGATTGTGAAGACAAAACATTCCTGCTTGCAGGACTTCTGAAAGAACGGGGATACGATGTTGTTATCCTTATCATGCCCGACCATATGGCGCTTGGTATTGCAGGCACGGATATTCCGGGAAGCTATTATGAACGGAATGGGAAAAAGTATTACTATGTGGAAACGACATCTTCCGGGTGGAAAATCGGAGATATCCCGAATGAGTATCGTTGTCAGAAGGCAGAAGTCGTTCCAATTGTGTGATTGGGTTACATGAGTTATCTAAACAGGTGGAGGAATTACGTCTATGAAAATAGAACATATCGCACTGTATGTGAATGATCTGGAAAAGACGCGGAATTTTTTTGTGAAATACCTGGGTGCAAAATCAAATGACGGGTATTATAATATGCGGACAGGATTCCGGTCTTATTTTCTTTCTTTTGATGATGGGGCGAGACTGGAAATTATGAATAAACCGAAAATGTCAGATTTACCGAAAAATCTAGACCGGACAGGCTACGCACATATTGCGTTCAGTGTTGGCAGCAAGGAAAATGTGGAGCAAATTACAGCCAAATTGCAGGATGCTGGCTACGAAGTGATCAGTGGACCGAGAACAACGGGAGACGGCTACTACGAAAGCTGTATCGTTGCCATTGAGCAGAACCAGATTGAGATTACGGTGTAAAATCGTTAAATACAGTTATTGCAGCAGATTTTGCCGATTTGAAATGCGGAGGATTGGCAAAATCCGTTGCTGTTTAACAGTAACAGGATAAGAAAGAGCAGGACAATAGGATGAATACAACAGAGAACACGAAAAAGGATGAAGGCCTGATCGGAAATGAAAAAATTGAGGAAGCGATTGTTGCATTGCAGCAGGAACCGAGCGAAGAAATGTTAGCCCATGCTTTGACAGTGATCCGCCGGCGGATGCGGGAACAGGGACAGGTTATTCTGGCGGTGGATATGCCGCAGGATCAGAGCGGAATGCCGCAGATGATGGCAAATCCAGCAGCTACGATGCAGATTCAGGCAGTGCAGACCGCAGATGGAAAAGCATGGTGGGTGGCATTTACCAGCTTTGAAGAGGAATTGCGTGGTGCGGATCAGGTGAAGTCCACGTTTCTGGCTGATCTGGAGCAGATTTTTCGGACAGCACTGACGGTGAACGAAATCGAAGGAGTCATTATTAACCCGTGGAACCGCACGATGATGTTAAACAAAAACCTGATTCAGATCGTGTTGGGGGATTCATAGAAATTTGGTAACTGTTCAGTAGGTCTGCGCATTTACTGCGCTGACCGTAAGAAAACATAGGATGGCAGGCAAAAATCCCATTGCCGCAGGCAATTTTTCATGGATTTTTGCTCGTGACTGTGAAGGTACTGAACAGTTACGAACTTCGGCAGCTCCTGAAAGTGCTTGCCATAAAGATAAAATAGAATGTCTGTTCGATATTTGCCTTGCGTCAGGCAGTCTGATATGCTAGAATAAAAAACATGATAAAAGGATATTAGGAAAGGTCAGGTCAGTCATTTGTTTTCATATATCAAAGGAACATTAGAAGAATACTGGGAAGATACGGTGGTAATTGAGTCGGGAGGCATTGGGTGGAACATTCACGTTCCGCTGTCTGTGCTGGACCGGCTTCCTCATGTGGGGGAGCAGATGAAGGTCTATACCTCCTTTCAGGTGAAAGAAGACTCCATGACGCTTTACGGCTTTCTAAGCCGTCAGGATTTAAAGATGTTTAACCAGCTTCTCGGTGTAAATGGCATCGGCCCGAAGGCAGCGCTTGGAATTCTTTCTTTCCTCACCCCGGACGATCTTCGCATGGCGATCATAGCGGAGGATGCCAAGGCAATCGCAAAAGCACCGGGCATTGGCCCCAAAACAGCAAAGCGTGTGATCCTGGATCTGAAGGACAAGATCAGCATGGATGATGTGCTCCCGCTGCAGTTTGCGGGTGGACCGGCAGAGGCAAATGTTGCTGCAGCGGCTTCTGGTGTGGATGGAGCAGGAAAAGAGGCGATTGAAGCACTGGTTGCTCTTGGTTACTCACCGACAGAAGCAACCAAAGCTGTGCGGCAGGTAGAAATCAAGGAAGGCATGAATGCGGAAGCTGTGCTGAAGGCATCGCTGAAATTTCTGGCATTTTAAGATAATAAGCGGGAATCCCCAGTTATTCATTGCCAGTCTGGTTCACCAAAAGCGGGCAGGCATGCAGGTGCAAATCGATTAGAAAATCAGTATTGGAGCAGGAAATGGAACGACGGATCATTACCACTGAGGTGACGGAAGAGGATAAGGTAATAGAGCCAAATCTCCGTCCTCAGCTGTTAGACGAATACATAGGGCAGGAAAAAATCAAAAATAATTTAAAGGTCTACATCGACGCGGCAAAGGCGCGTGGGGAATCGCTGGACCATGTGCTGTTTTACGGACCGCCAGGACTGGGAAAAACAACGCTTTCTGGCATTATTGCCAACGAGATGGGCGTTCATATGAAGGTGACTTCCGGTCCGGCCATTGAAAAGCCGGGAGAGATGGCGGCCATTTTAAACAATCTCCAGGAGGGAGATGTATTGTTTGTAGACGAAATCCACCGTCTGAACCGTCAGGTAGAGGAGGTGCTTTACCCGGCTATGGAGGATTTTGCAATCGATATTATGCTGGGAAAGGAATCTTCTGCCCGCTCTATCCGGCTGGATCTGCCGCATTTTACCCTTGTGGGGGCAACGACAAGAGCGGGACTTCTGACAGCGCCGCTGCGTGACCGTTTTGGTGTGGTACAGAAGCTGGAGTTTTATACACCGGCAGAGCTGCAGGTAATCGTAGAGCGCTCGGCAGCAGTGCTTGGTGTCGGAATTGATCCGGAGGGTGCTGCGGAGATCGCAAGACGTTCACGCGGAACGCCGCGTCTGGCAAACCGCCTGTTAAAGCGGGTCCGCGATTTCGCACAGGTAAAATATGACGGAGTCATCACCAAACAGGTGGCGGATTTTGCACTGGACATTCTGGATGTGGACAAGGTTGGTCTGGATAATAACGACCGGAGCATTCTTCTCATGATGATCGAGAAATTTGGAGGAGGTCCGGTAGGACTGGAAACTTTGGCGGCAGCTCTCGGCGAGGATGCAGGCACGCTGGAGGATGTTTATGAGCCATACCTTCTTATGAATGGCTTTTTAAACCGGACCCCGCGCGGCCGTGTGGCAACCCAACTGGCTTACCAGCATCTGGACATTCCTTATAAAGAAAGTGAAAAGTAGTTATAGTAACAAAACACTCTTGTTGAGACGGATGGAATATGTTAAAATGAGTGCGAATTGATAGAAACATGTATACAATATTTTAAATTAATTGATTTATTTTATAAGGAAATTTCATGGAAAAGAAAAATTACACGGAAGTGTTTATAGATGGAACCGTTTTTACGCTGGGCGGCGAGGAAGATGAAGCGTATTTAAGACAGGTTGCAGCGTATTTAAATGAAAAGATCGGAGCAGTGCGGAAACTGGATGGTTTTTCCAGACAAAGCCCGGAATACCAGAATCTGACCATTCAGCTGAACCTTTCTGATGATTATTTTAAAGAGCAGATGCGTGCAGACGGTTTGGAGCAGCAGAAGGAAGAGCTGGAGAAGGATGCTTACAGCTTAAAGCATGAGCTGATCACCACACAGATGAAGCTGGATGCGCAGTCCCGTGAGCTGGAGGTGGCGAAGGCTGCCCCGTTAAAAGACAGGGAGGAACTGGAAACTGCGAAGGAAAAGCTGGAGACAGCCGGGCAGGAAATCGAGGCTTTGAAGAACCGCTGCGAGGCAGCAAGACAGGAGCTTGCTGCGGCAAAAGCAGAGACTGAGGCAGTCCGTCAGGAAAAAGCAGCCGCTGTATCAGCGCAGGAAGCTGCGGTTGCGGAAGCGGAAGCGGCACGTGAGGAAACTGCGTTAGCGAGAAGTGAGACAGAAGCTGCAAAAGCGGAAACAAAGACGGTAGAAGCAAGTCTGGAGCATGCCAGAATGGAACTGGAAAATGCAAAGGCAGAAGCTGAAACTGCAAGAAATGCAATAGAAGCTACGCAGGAAGAAGCAGAAACCGTAAAAAGTGAGGCTGAAAACGTAAAGGCGGAAGCAGAGGCGGCAAGAAGCGAGGCTGAAAACGCAAAGGCGGAGGCAGAAGCGGCAAGAAATGCGGCCGAGAGTGCGAAAGCAGATGCAGAAGCATTAAAGCAGAATCTGAAAGAAAAGACTGAGGAAACAGAACAACTGAAAAAAGATTTGGAAGGAAAATATGCAGAGTCGGATCAGTTGAAACAGGAGCTGGAGGCAGTACGCGAGGAACTTGCGAAGCTGCAGTCTGAGCAAAGTGCAGCAGAAAATGAGTTGCAGCAGGCTCACTTGAAGAATGCTTCTTCGATTCAGGAATTGTCCCAGCTTAGAACTGAGGCGGAGACTACAAAGCAGGAGCTTAATCAGGCTAGAAGCGAGGCAGAGACTGCAAAGCAGGAGCTTAATCAGGCCAGAAGTGAGGCAGAGACTGCGAGACAGGAGCTTGCCCAGACAAAGGCAGAAAACGAATCTGTGAAACAGGAACTGTCCAAAATCAAAACTGAGGCAGAAAGTGCGAAGCAGGAACTTACTCAGAGCAGAAATGAAGCAGAAAGTGCGAAGCAGGAACTTGCTCAGAGCAGAAGTGAAGCAGAGAGTGCGAAGCAGGAACTTGCTCAAAGCAGAAATGAAGCAGAGAGTGCGAAGCAGGAACTTGCCCAGAGCAGAAGTGAAGCAGAGAGTACAAAGCAGGGACTGACTCAGTTTAGAAGTGAAGCAGAGGCTGCAAAAGAGAAATTGTCCCAGCTCAGGACCGAGGCAGAGACCGCAAGACAGGAGCTTGCCCAGGCCAGAACCGAGGCAGAGACTGCGAGGCAGGAGCTTGCCCAGGCCAAGAGCGAGGCAGAGACCGCAAAACAAGAGCTTTCCCAGGCACATGACGAAACGGAAATGGCAGTTATGGAGCTTGATGAGGCACGCGAGGAGAAGCAGAAAGCAGCCAGCGAGCTTGAAAGCATTCGCACGACTGCAGAGGAAACAGCCCGTGAACTGAGACAGACCCGGGAAGCAGCAGAGCATACCGAGGCAGAATTAAAAGCAGCGCTCGCTGAGGCGAAAGCAGAAACAGAGCAGATGCGGATCAAACTTGAAGTAGCACAGAGAGATGGCGAGAGTGTAAGACTGGAACTAGAAACCTTGAAACAGTCAGCATCAGCAGTTCAGCCGGTAGAACAGGCTGCTTCAACTGCAGAGCAGGGAGTGACAACAGTACAACCAACTGCAGAGAAAAAGTCAGAGCAGGCAACAGAGACTGTAACATCTGCAGCGGCCAGAGAGCAGGTAGCTTCCGTTCTTCCGAAGGCAGTAAAAACACCGGAAGAACAAAAAGAGGCAGACGACCTGGCAAAGCAGGCGGCATTTAGGGCGGCTTTGGCGGCAGCAACACATCCAAACCGTCATTTTATCCGTTAAAGGATACAATATTAGAGTTCCTTTTTGCGCAACGCGTGAACGGTAATGATATCAGATATACAGGGGCAAGAAAGGAGGGACGTTTCGAATCAGATCGGGACTCCCTTTCTTTGCATTGCATATTAGGAAAGCACCGGAGGTGCATCCGCTGATTGGATTTTGCCCTGGAATTGTTAATAGGAGGAAGTTTTGAATTCACGTGTAGAAATCCTGGCTCCGGCCGGGTCAATGGAAAGTATGATGGCAGCGGTCCATGCGGGAGCGGATGCTATTTATATGGGTGGCAGCCGGTTTGGTGCCCGCGCCTATGCAGATAATCCAGAAGAGGATCAGTTCCTGAAAGCGATCGATTACGCACATCTGCATGGCTGCCGTCTTTATATGACAGTCAATACGCTGGTTAAGGAAGAGGAGCTGGACCAGCTTTATGATTTTTTAAAACCGTACTATGAGCGGGGACTGGATGCGGTGATCGTTCAGGATCTGGGTGTGTGGAAATTTATCCGCGAGCATTTCCCGGATCTTCCGATCCACGCAAGCACACAGATGACGGTGACAGGATGGCGCAGCGCAAAAATCTTAAAGGAGCTTGGTGCGACCCGTGTGGTAACAGCGCGTGAGCTTTCTTTGCAGGAAATCGCGCAGATCCGCGATCATGTGGATGTAGAAATCGAGAGCTTCGTCCATGGTGCATTGTGCTACTGCTATTCCGGACAGTGTCTGCTTAGCAGTCTCATTGGCGGACGGAGCGGAAACCGTGGCAGATGTGCACAGCCGTGCAGACTTCCATACGATGTGCTGACGGTAGGTGGGACACCTCTGAAAGGTGCGATCCACCAGATGGCCGAGGGAAAAAAGGCAGCGAAAACATGGGATAACAGGAAGAAAAATGACAAAAAGTCAGGAGATAATCGCTATGTTTTGAGTTTAAAGGATCTTTGCACCCTCGACATTCTTCCGGATGTGATTGAGTCCGGCGTCTATTCCTTAAAAATCGAGGGCAGAATGAAGAGTCCGCGTTACACGGCCGGTGTCGTGAGCATTTACCGCAAATATGTGGATTATTATCTGGAACATGGCCGGGACGGCTATAAGGTAGATCCGGCTGACCGGAAAATGCTGCTGGATCTGTTTGACCGTGGTGGCTTTACGGATGGTTACTACCTCCATCACAATGGCCGGGAGATGGTCGCATTAAAAGAAAAACCGGCGTTTCGTGAAGGAAACCAGGCATTGTTTGACCGTTTGGACCGCGATTATGTGAATAAAAAGAAGCAGGAGCCACTTTCCGGTCATGTGACGGTAAAGGAAGGTGAGCCGTTGAAGTTTGCACTCTGGTGTGCGGCGCCGGAGCTGCTTTTGGAAGAAGCTGCTGACCAGAATCCGTATGTGGAAGTTACGGGAGCAGAGGTTCTGACGGCGCAGAACCAGCCAATGGGCGAGGAAAAACTGTTAAAGCAGTTGAACAAGACGGGAAATACACCGTTCTATTTTGAAAATCTGACTGCGGAAATCTCTGGAAACTGTTTTGTACCGCTACAGGCATTGAATGAACTGCGCCGGGAAGCCTTAGAGCAGATGGAAGAGAAACTGCTGGCACCTTTTTCCAGAGTGGCAGAGCAGGAGTCTGGTGCAGACAGAACCGCAGAAACTTGTGATAAAACAGAGACATGCGGCAAAACAGAAAAAGGAAGAACCGCAGAAACTGCCGTGGTATCAGAAAACATTCAGGATTCAGAAACACTCCGGATCGTGGAAGCAGCCCAGGAAAAAGCCCAGGAAGCAGCCACGGACAGAACCGGTCTCCACATTTCCCTTGAGGAGCCGCGTCTGTTAAGCACGGCCATTGCCCATCCGGATGTCAGCCGCATCTATCTGGATTCCTGCAGCTTCGGGCCGGAGACCTGGGAAACGGCTGTGAAGGAATGCCATGAGCAGGGAAAACAGTGCAGTCTGATGCTGCCTCATATTTTCCGTACGGAAGCGGAAACCTATTTTAAGAAGCATATGGTTGCGTTAAAGGCAGCAGGCTTTGATGAACTGGTGGTAAAATCCCTGGATGAGATCTTCTTCTTAAAGGAACAGGGAGTAGATGAAATCCCCCTGGTTTCCGATGCAAACCTTTATGTGATGAACCATCTGGCCAGAGAGCAGATGGAGCAGCTTGGCATTTCCCGCATGACCCTTCCGCTGGAGTTAAACAGCAGGGAACTGGAGACACTGGGATGTGAGCAGATGGAGCTGTTTGTGTACGGTTACCTTCCGGCTATGGTATCAGCCCAGTGCATTGTGCGCACAACGAAGGGCTGCACGAAAAAGCCGGAGCTTTTAAAGATGAAGGACCGCACTGGAAAAGAGCTTCCGGTAAAGAATTTCTGCCGGTTCTGCTACAACACCATCTACAATCCGAGCCCGCTTTCGCTGCTCGGTCAGGAAAAGCTGGTCAGCCGTCTGCAGCCGGGGGCGCTGCGTCTGGCGTTTACCATGGAGTCACCGGAGCAGATGAAAGAAATCCTGGATGCATTCGCGGATCATTTCCTGCACGGAGAAGATACCAAGGACCCGCTGAAAGACTTTACACGGGGGCATTTTAAGAGAGGCGTAGAATAACCGTTTATGATCAATATTGTAATTGAAGTATCCAAATACCTGATGATCCTTCTGATCGCCGCATACACTTATTGGAATTTCAGTTATTTCCGGTTTCATGACCCGGACCGGCAGGGAAGTGTCTGCATCCGGCAGAATATCACGATGTTTCTGATGCATTTTGTCGCATATGCGGTATTGTTTTTAAAATCTGAGGATGAGCGGGTGCTCCTGTTTTATCTGGCCCAGGTGATCTTTCTGGCCGTTTACATGGGGCTTTACAAGATTTTTTATCCAAAGAGGTCAAGACTTTTAGTCAATAACATGTGTATGCTGCTGTGTGTCGGATTCATCATTCTGACCCGTCTGGATTTTGACAAGGCGATCCGTCAGTTTGTGATCGTTGCTATTTCCGCACTGGTGACCTGGATCATTCCATTTATTTTGGAGCGGGTCTGGCAGCTGGCAGAAATCCCGTGGGTGTACGGCTTTGCGGGATTGGCACTGCTGATCGTGGTGTGGGTGATCGGAAACAACAGCTTTGGAGCGCAGCTTTCTGTGAACATCGCGGGCATTGCATTTCAGCCGTCGGAGTTTGTTAAGATCCTGTTCGTATTTTTTGTGGCATGCATGTTTTACCGAGATACGGAGTTTCGGACCATCGCAGAGACAACCGCCATGGCGGCTGCCTATGTGCTGGTACTGGTGCTCTCCAAGGACCTTGGAAGTGCGCTGATCTTCTTTCTGACGTATCTGACTATGCTGTTTGTGGCAACGGGCAGCTGGCTTTACCTTTTTTCCGGACTCATCAGCGGGTGCGGGGCATCAGTGGTTGCGTACCAGCTGTTTGCCCATGTGCGGACGCGTGTAGCGGCCTGGAAAAATCCGTGGGCAGACATCGATAACCGCGGCTACCAGATCACGCAGTCGCTGTTTGCCATCGGTACGGGTGGCTGGTTTGGCATGGGACTTTACCAGGGTATGCCGTATAAGATCCCGGTCGTGGAAAAGGACTTCGTCTTTGCGGCAATCTCGGAAGAGCTGGGCGGAATTTTTGCCCTCTGTGTGCTGTTTGTCTGCCTTGGCTGCTTTTTGCAGTTTGTGCTTCTGGCAGCGCAGATGCAGGCGCTGTTCTTTCAGCTGATCGCGTTCGGGCTTGCCATGGTATATGCAGTCCAGATTTTTCTGACGGTTGGAGGTGTGACCAAGTTCATCCCGTCAACCGGAGTGACCCTTCCGTTTGTCAGCTATGGCGGAAGTTCTATCTTGAGTACCTTTATCATTTTCGGGGTGATTCAGGGCCTTTACATTCTGAAGCGGAATGATGAGGAGGACTACGATGAAATCGACTGAAAAGAAGAAAACAGGAAAACGCCTGAAGGAAAAGCGGACAGACCGTAACATCCTGTTTATTACTTATGTGATGGTGGGGCTGTTTGTCTGTCTGATGGGCTATTTCGGCTATTTTCTGCAGGTGCAGAGTGAGACGGTTATCAACAATTCTTACAATGCCCGTCTGGACAGTTTTTCGGATCGGATCATCCGCGGAGAGATCTTAAGCAGCGACAGAACCGTCTTAGCGAAAACCAATGTCGCGGAGGATGGAACCGAGGTGCGGGAATATCCGTATGGCAGTTTATTTGCCCATGTGGTCGGTTATTCTGACCAGGGAAAAACCGGTCTGGAATCGCTGGCAAACTTTTATCTGCTAAGCTCCCACATGAATCTGGTGGAGCAGGCAGTCAATGAGCTTTCGGATGTAAAAAATCTGGGCGATCAGGTGGTGACCACGCTGGATGTGCAGCTGCAGCAGGCGGCTTCTGATGCGCTTGGAGACCGGAAGGGCGCTGTTGTGGTAATGGAGCCGGACACCGGAAAGATCCTTGCCATGGTCTCGAAGCCCGGGTTTGATCCGAACCAGCTGAGCAGTCAGTGGGAGAGCCTGATCTCCGGGGATAATACCGAGGCGCAGCTGTTAAACCGTGCATCCCAGGGGCTTTATCCGCCGGGATCGACGTTTAAGATCGTTACGCTTCTGGAATACATCCGGGAGCATCCGGACACTTGGGAAGGCTTTACTTTCGATTGTGACGGAAGTTATGAATATGGAGACTACAAGATCTCCTGTTACCATGGAACCGCCCATGGGCACCAGTCCCTTTTGCAGGCATTTGCCAATTCCTGCAACGGTGCGTTTGCCAGCCTTGGGCTTACCATGGATCTGGAGCGCATGAAGCGCACAACGGATGAGCTTTTGTTTAACCGGGACCTTCCCTTGTCCCTGGCTTACAGCAAGAGTTCTTTTGCGATGGGAACCGGTGCTTCGGACTGGGAGCGGCTGCAGACCGCCATCGGCCAGGGCAACACCCAGATGACGCCGCTTCACAATGCCATGATCACGGCAGCCATTGCCAATGGCGGTGTGCTGATGAAACCATATCTGATCGACCATGTGGAATCCGCAGCAGGAGAAGAGGTAAAGAAATTCCTGCCTTCTTCTTATGGAAATCTCATGACCTCTGCGGAAGCGGATACCCTGGCGATGTTTATGCGCAGCGTAGTGACGGATGGAACCGGTTCGGGTGTCCGCACGGATGCGTATTCCGTAGCCGGGAAAACCGGATCTGCGGAATTTGAAACAGGAAAAGAAACCCACGCATGGTTTACCGGATTTGCCCCGGCGGAGGATCCGAAGCTGGTGGTAACGGTCCTGGTGGAAGAGGCGGGCTCGGGCGGCCATGTGGCAGCACCGATCGCCAGAACAATTTTTGATACCTATTTTTCAAGATAAAATAGAGTGATATACCGTTTACACAAACAATCTTTAGGAGTGACGAAGGAGGAAGGCGCATGTTTCATGCAAAGGAGTATGTGAAAGCAGAAAGCCTTGAACAGGCATACGCGCTGAACCAGAAAAAAAGCAATGTTCTGGTCGGCGGCATGATGTGGCTCAAAATGGGAAATGGAAACCGGAATACGGTGATCGACCTAAGTGGTCTCAGACTCGGTCAGATCGAGGAGACGGAAGAAGAATTCCGGATCGGCTGTATGTGCAGTCTGCGGGATCTGGAACTTCATGAGAGGTTAAACCAGTATTTTGGCGGAGTTTTTAGGGAATGTACCCGTTGGATCGTGGGAACCCAGTTCCGCAACGGCGCTACTGTGGGCGGCAGTATTTTTGGCCGTTTCGGTTTTTCGGATATTTTAACCTGCATGATGGTTCTGGATACGTATGTGGAGTTATACAAGGGTGGAACCGTTTCCCTGGAAGAATTTGCAAAGATGAAATATGAGCGGGATATCCTGGTTCGTATCATCATCAAAAAGGACGGCAGAAAAGCCGCTTATGTCAGCCAGCGCCGTTCCAAGACCGATTTCCCACTGATCGCGGTTGCGGCAGCAAAAAAAGACGATATGTGGTACCTTTCTGTGGGTGCAAGACCTTCCAAAGCAGCGCTTGTGGTACGGCCGGTCCAGACCGGCTGTGAACTTTCGGAGCAGGCGAAGGAAGCAGTCAGCCAGTTTTCTTTTGGCAGTAATCTGCGTGGCAGCGCAGATTACCGGAAGTCTCTGGCAGAAATCTATGTGAGACGGCTGATGGAAGCATTAAATGGGGAGGAGGCATAAGATGAAGATCACACTGATATTAAACGGAAAAAAGACTGAGGCAGAGATCAAGGCAGATACCCTGCTTTTAGACCTGGTCCGCGAAAAGGGCTGTTACAGCGTAAAGCGCGGATGTGAGACATCGAATTGCGGTCTCTGCACGGTATGGCTGGACAAAAAGCCGGTGCTTTCTTGTTCGGTCCTTGCGGCAAGAGCGGACGGACACGAAATCACCACGCTGGAAGGGCTTCAGAAGGAATCCGAAGAATTTGCAGGCTTTCTCGCGAGAGAAGGTGCTGACCAGTGCGGTTTCTGCAGCCCGGGCCTGATCATGAATGTGCTGGCCATGGAGCGGGAACTGGTAAACCCGACGACGGATGAAGTAAGGGAGTATCTGGCTGGAAATTTATGCCGCTGTACCGGATATGCCAGTCAGCTGCGTGCACTGGAAAAGTACTTAAACCGGAAAAAGGAGGCGTAGACCATGGAACCAAAGAAAAAATATGTAGGAACTTCAGTGGTGAAAAAAGATTCAAAAGCACTTCTTTCCGGAAAACCTCTTTACACCGATGATATTGCTCCCAAGGATTGCCTGATCGTGAAACTGCTGCGCAGCCCTCATGCGCATGCATGGATCGAAGAGATCGATCTTTCCAGAGCCTTGAAGGTAGAGGGAATCGAGACGATCCTGACTTATAAAGACTGTTCCCAGAAGCGTTTTACCATGGCGGGTCAGACTTTTCCGGAGCCAAGTCCGTATGACCGCCTGATCCTGGACCAGAGAGTCCGTTTCGTTGGAGATGCAGTTGCGATTGTGGCAGGTGAGACGGAAGAAGCGGTTGATAAGGCACTGCGTCTGATTAAGGTAAAATATCAGGTGTTGGAGCCGGTTCTGGATTTTCACACAGCCAAGGACAATAAGATCCTGGTACATCCGGAGGACAGCTGGAAAAGTCTGTGCCCGGTCGGTGCAGATAACAAACGGAATCTTTGTGCTTCCGACGAGGATAGCAACGGGGATGTCGATGCTATCTTAGCAGGCTGTGCACATGTCATTGACCATACGTATCATGTCAAAGCAAACCAGCAGGCGATGATGGAGACGTTCCGTACTTTTACGACCATGGATGCATATGGCCGCTTAAATGTTACTTCTTCGACACAGATTCCGTTCCATGTGCGCCGGATCGTGGCACATGCGCTGGATATCCCAAAATCAAAGGTGCGTGTCTTAAAGCCAAGAATTGGCGGTGGCTTCGGTGCAAAGCAGACGGTTGTGACCGAGGTGTATCCGGCACTGGTTACGTGGAAGACCGGAAAACCGGCGAAGCTGATCTACACCCGTTATGAGTCCCAGATCGCATCCTCCCCGCGCCACGAGATGGAGGTCCATGTAAGGCTCGGAGCCGATGAAAATGGAATTTTCCAGGCAATTGACATTTATACCCTGTCGAATACCGGAGCATTTGGCGAGCATGGGCCGACCACGGTTGGTCTGTCTGGACACAAATCGATCCCGCTGTACTCCACAACCAAAGCATATCGATTCGCTTATGATGTGGTTTACACCAATACCATGTCTGCAGGTGCGTACCGTGGTTATGGTGCGACGCAGGGCATTTTTGCACTGGAATCTGCAGTCAATGAGCTTGCGCGGGAATTGCATATGGACCCGACGGTCCTTCGTGAGAAAAATATGGTACATGAGGGTGACTTCATGCCGGCCTATTACGGCGAAACAGCAAACAGCTGTGCGCTGGACCGCTGTTTGGCAAGAGCCAAGGAACTGATCCACTGGGATGAAAAATACCCGTGCCGCGATATGGGCAATGGAAAGGTGCGTTCCGTAGGCGTGGCGATGTCCATGCAGGGTTCTGCGATTTCGAACTGTGACGTGGGTTCCATTACCCTGAAGTTAAATGACGACGGCTTCTACACCCTGATGCTGGGTGCTTCCGACATGGGTACCGGCTGCGATACAACACTGGCCCAGATTGCGGCAGATGTGCTGGGGTGTGATCTTGACAATATCGTATCCCATGGTGTTGATACGGATGTTTCTCCGTACGATTCCGGCTCTTATGCGTCCAGTACCGCGTACCTCACTGGTATGGCAGCTGTGAAGGCATCGAAGTCCATGATCCGTCTGATTACCGAAAAGGGAGCAGAGTATCTGGAAAAAACGCCAGAGGAAGTAGAATTTGACGGCGAACGGGTGATGGCAAAGGACGGCTCCGCTGCGATCAGCTTAAAAGATATCGGAAACCGTGCCATGGCGAACAATGGAAAGGCACTCGAGGTGACCGAAAGCCATTCTTCACCGGTATCTCCGCCTCCGTTTATGGTTGGTATCGCGGAAATCGAGATGGACAAGGAAACCTGTGACTTTGAGCTGGTCAACTATGTGGCAGTCGTAGACTGTGGAACCCCGATCAACCCGGCACTGGTCCGCGTCCAGACCGAAGGTGGTCTGGGACAGGGCATTGGTATGGCGATGTTTGAGGATGTGACACGCTCCGAAAAAGGACAGGTTTATGAGAATTCCTTTATGCAGTACAAGCTTCCGAGCCGTGTCGATGTCGGCAATATTCGCGTGGAGTTTGAGAGCAGCTACGAGCCGACCGGACCGTTCGGTGTCAAATCCATCGGTGAGGTTGTCATCAACACGCCATCCCCGGCGATCGCAGGCGCGGTAGCCAATGCGACCGGCGTGCAGATCCGTGAGCTTCCGGTCACACCTGAGAAGATTTTCCGGGAGCTTCATAAATAAAATAAAGTAACGCAATAAGAAACTTGCAAGTTGTCCGAAATAGAGGTATACTAAAGCCAGTCTATGCGACACACCAACACCGTGTTTGTGACACGGTGCAACAGGAGGAATTGCAATGATAGAAGCAACGAGCTGTGGAGGTGTGGTTATATTTCGCGGCAAGATCCTGGTTCTCTATAAGAATTATAAGAACAAGTATGAGGGCTGGGTCCTTCCAAAGGGAACTGTAGAAGCAGGAGAGGAATACAAGGAGACCGCTCTTCGCGAGGTCAAAGAAGAAACCGGTGTCAGCGCTTCCATTATCAAGTATATCGGAAAGAGCTCTTATTCCTTTAACACGCCGCAGGATATGGTGGAGAAAGACGTACACTGGTATCTGATGATGGCAGACAGCTATTACAGTAAACCACAACGGGAAGAGCATTTTGTGGATTCCGGGTATTACAAGTTTTATGAGGCGTACCATCTTCTGAAATTCTCCAACGAGAAGCAGATCCTGGAAAAAGCCTACAACGAGTACCGGGATTTAAAAAAGGCGAACCTCTGGGGCAGCAAGAAGTATTTTTAAGACTGGTTATAAAAACAGAGAATCCAATGGATTCTCTGTTTTTGTGCGCGACGAATGCGGTATGACTACATTTGAGGACTGCCGCGCAGCAGATAAGATCCGCAAAGCAGGTTTTACCTCTGCATACGTGACGCATAGCAAAGAAAACAGAGAAGTATAAGAAGGAGTTTTGAAAGAAATATGAAGTATGATGTCATCATTGTAGGAGCAGGTCCGGGCGGTATCTATTCCGCTTATGAACTTACCAAAAAGTGCAGCGGCAAGAAGATCGCAGTGTTCGATTCCGGTTATTCTTTGAAGAAGCGTCACTGCCCGATCGATGGAGATAAGATCAAGGCCTGCATCAAGTGCAAATCCTGCTCCATTATGAGCGGATTTGGCGGAGCTGGCGCATTCTCTGATGGAAAATACAATATCACCAACGATTTCGGTGGTACGCTGTACGAGTACATCGGCAAAAAAGTAGCAACGGAGCTGATGGAGTATGTCGACGAGATCAACATGGCTCACGGCGGAGAGGGGACCAAGATGTATTCTACCGCAGGAACCGGATTAAAGAAGGTATGTATCCAGAACCGTCTGAAACTGCTGGATGCATCTGTGCGTCATCTGGGTACCGATATCAACCTGGTTGTTCTGGGCCAGCTTTATGATGAGTTAAAGGACCAGGTGGATTTCTATTTCGAGTCCCCGGTCAGCCACATTGAAAGCCTGGAAGACGGCACTTACCGCGTATGGGTCGGAGAAGAGTCTTACGACTGTGGGAAATGTATTGTTTCCGTAGGAAGAAGCGGAAGCAAATGGATGGAGAAGATCTGTAAGGAACTGGATATTCCGACCAAGTCCAACCGTGTTGACCTGGGTGTGCGCGTAGAGCTTCCGGCTGTTCTGTTCTCTCATCTGACCGATGAGCTTTACGAGAGCAAGATCGTGTACCGCACCGAGAAATTCGAGGATAACGTGCGTACCTTCTGCATGAACCCGAGAGGCATTGTCGTAAATGAGAATACCAACGGTATCGTAACCGTAAACGGACACAGCTACGAGGACCCGGCAAAGCAGACCGAGTGCACCAACTTTGCGCTGCTGGTATCCAAGCATTTCTCTGAGCCGTTCAAGGACAGCAACGGCTACGGCGAGAGCATTGCGCGTCTGTCCAACATGCTGGGCGGCGGCGTTATCGTACAGCGTTTCGGTGATTTGGTGCGCGGAAGACGAAGCACCCAGAAGCGTATCGAGGAGAATATGTTTATGCCGACCTTATCTGCAACTCCGGGCGATTTAAGCCTGGTACTGCCGAAGCGTATCTTAGACGGCATCATCGAGATGATCTATGCACTGGATAAGATTGCACCTGGTACCGCAAATGACGATACTTTACTTTACGGTGTCGAGGTCAAATTCTACAACATGGAAGTAGATGTCGATGAGAATCTGGAGAGCCGCCACAAAGGCCTTTACATCATCGGTGACGGAAGCGGTGTGACCCACTCCCTGTCCCATGCATCGGCAAGCGGCGTTTACGTAGCAAGAAAGATTGCAGAAAGTTTATAAAAGATCGATGAAGTGCGGTTTTCCCTGGTTGTAATATTGGGAAAATGTTACTGTTTACAGGTAGGAATTTTGCTGCACTTCTGATCAGAAAAATGGTTGCCGGACGTTTGTGCAAAGCAGAGAATTCTGCAGCCAGACGTCCGGTAATCGCGTATATGAGGAGAATAGTATGAAATCATCCAATGAACTTCGCACGATGCTGCGGGGCATTGACCGGAAAAGCTATCCGGCATACAAAGCACTGGCCGGGGCATATCAGTTTGGAAGCTATATTCTGGTGATCGACCATGTCCAGGGAGATCCTTTTGCGTCCCCTTCTTCGGTTCATGTGGAAATCCCGTGGAAGGTATCTGGCTTTGCGGAAAACCTGCGGGACCGGGTGTGCAAGCGTGTTGCTTTGCAGGATCATCTGACGAGGCTGTTTTATGCCCAGACAGAGCGCTTCAGCTTCCAGACAAAGGGCTCTGGCAAGAGCGGTCTGATTTCTATCAGCCGCTGCGGTCAGGAGGTTTTAGAGCGCAGTGCCTGTGAGATCAGCCGTGACACCATTACGGTGCGCTTTCATGTGGGATTTCCGGCATTTGGACGTACCATCGATGCGGGCGGGCTGGAAAAGATCCTGTTTGAGTTTCTGCCAAAGGCAGTGGAAAAGAGCTTTGTTGCAAAGAATCTGGACCGCTGGGCAGTGCAGGAGGCCGTATGGATAGCAGAAGACCAGGAGGAACTGCGCAGACAGCTGCGGGAGCGAAAGCTGGCTGCATTCGTGGCAAACGGAGCTATCTTACCACGCAAAAGCGGTGTTTCCGACCAGCCTATGAAGGAAAGTGTGCCGTTCCTTTCCCCAAAGAGCATGGAAGCTTCTTTTGTGCTGCCGCATCACGGCGAAATCCGCGGGATGGTGGTGCCGGAGGGCATTACCCTCATCGTGGGAGGCGGCTACCATGGAAAATCAACTCTGCTTTCTGCTTTGCAGATGGGCGTTTACAACCACATCGCGGGAGATGGACGGGAGTTTGTCCTGGCGGATGACACGGCAGTAAAGCTGCGTGCAGAGGAAGGACGCTCCATCAAAAATACGGATATTTCATTATTTATCAACGATCTGCCAAACCGCAAGGACACCAGAAGCTTTTCCACCACCGATGCCAGCGGAAGCACTTCCCAGGCGGCGGGGGTTGTGGAAGGAATCGAAGCCGGGACCAGACTTTTCCTCATCGACGAAGATACCTCTGCGACCAACTTTATGGTGCGCGATGACTTTATGCAGCAGGTCATCAGCCGGGAAAAAGAACCGATCACCCCGTTTCTGGAGCGGGCACGGGACTTATATGAAAAGGCCGGGATCTCAACCATTCTGGTAGCAGGAAGTTCCGGAGCCTTTTTCTATATTGCAGACCAGATCATTCAGATGGACTGCTACCGCCCGGTGGATATTACAAACCGGGTGAAGGCACTCTGCAAGGAGCATCAGGCACCGAGAACGGAGACGCCTGGTTTTGTATTGCCAGAGTTTACGGTGGCGTATGGGAAAGAAACTTCCGGTGCAGTGCGGACAATGAGCGATGCGAAGGGCATGGGAGAAGGTGAGGCAGGCTCAGGCTATATGCAGGGACACAGCGAAAAAAGTGGACGCAGCGTGGATGTAGCACAGGAACGCGGCGGAAAACGTGGACACGGTGCAGGTCGTACACAGGAACGCAGCAAGGTGAAAATATTCGGCAAAGATTCGTTCTCGCTCGACCGCGAAACCGTAGACCTGCGCTATGTAGAACAGCTTGCGGACTCAGAGCAGACCGCGGCGCTTGCCTATCTGACCCGCTATGCGCTGGAGCAGCTTGCAGACGGAAAGAGGACATTGTGCCAGATTGCGAAAGAACTGGAAACACAGTATGCGGCAAAGGGCTGGAACCATTTAACCGGATCCTATGTGCCGGGTGGACTTGCAAGGCCGAGAATCCAGGAGGTGTTTGCAGCACTAAACCGATACCGGGGATAAACATTGCATGACGAAAAGACGTCAGAGAAGCGTCTTCTGATTTACCATGTGGAACAACATAAGAGATAAGATTAAAAACGAGATAGAAGAGAAACTACCAAGAGAATTTCATAGGAAAATCCAAGGGAAAATACAAGAAAAAATACGCGACAAAACGTACGACAAGACAGGGATCACACGACAAAACAGTACTTTCCGGAAGAAAAGCGACAAAAGAGACGCTTGAGGAACCGGTAACAGCAGAATCAGAGCTTGCAAACAGCAGAAACGATGTTACAGCAGAATAGGATCAGTGGAAGAAGGAAAAAATAAAAACATTGGATGCTGATGGCTCAGGAGGACGATATGAATACAGAAAACAAAAATTCAGATTACGAAGAACTGATGAAGTATTTAGAAGAGGCTCAGGCATATCAGACTGCCCTGATCCTGTTTGAGTGGGACGATGAGACGCTGGCTCCCGAAGCAGCAGGAAGCCGCACTGCCCGGATGCAGGGCGTGCTCTCCGCTTCTTATCAGCGAATCATGATGGATCCGCGGGTGAAAGAACTGGTGGACCGATGCTTAGATGAACTGGAGGAAAGCAGAAAAACGGTTTCGGACGGGAAAACGAAAGAAAAAGAACATCTGCAGACGGCAGAAAATGGAGCGGCATGTTCCACGAGGACAGATGATACAGAACTTACGGAAGAAAACATCCGCCGTGCTATCTTGAAAGCCGCAAAGCGCGAGATCGAGGAAGTCTCCTGCATTCCGCCGGAAGAATACCGCGCTTATCAGGAACTGACTGCAAAATCGACCCGTATCTGGACCAAAGCACGGAAAGAAAACGATTTTGAAGCTTTTGCGCCGGTTTTGCAGGAAATCATCGATTACCAGAAAAAATTCGCCTCTTACCGTCAGAAAGAAGGGCAGAAGCTTTACGATGTCATGCTGGATTCTTTTGAACCAGGTTTTACCATGGAAAGGCTGGATGAATTCTTTGGTCTTTTGAAAGAGCATATTGTTCCGCTCTTAAAACAGGTTATGGAAAGTCCAGTCCGCGTCCAGGACGATTTTCTGGATGGAGATTATCCGAAAGAAAAACAGCGCGAGCTGGCAGAGTATCTGGCAAACTATGTGGGCTTTGATTTTTCCAAAGGAGTATTGGCAGTCAGTGCACATCCCTTTACAACCAACCTTCATAACCGTGATGTGCGCATCACGACGCACTACAAATCCCGTGTGGATTCCTCGGCATTTTCCGTGATTCATGAGAGCGGACACGCCATCTATGAATTTGGTATCGATGACCGGCTGAGCCAGACACCGGCAGGGCAGGGAACTTCTATGGGGATGCACGAATCCCAGTCCCGTTTCTTCGAAAATATTATCGGTCGGAGCGAAGCTTTCTGGATCCCGGTATACGGCAAGCTGAAAGAGCTGTTCCCAGAGCAGTTAAAGGGCGTAGGGCGGGAAATGTTTGTCCGCGCCATCAACAAAGTACAGCCGGGTCTGATCCGCACCGAAGCGGATGAGCTGACCTACAGTCTTCACGTTCTGGTTCGTTATGAACTGGAAAAAATGCTGATCGAGAAAAATCTGGATGTAAAAGGACTTCCGAAACTCTGGGCTGATAAATATGAAGAATATCTTGGTATCCGTCCGGAAAATGATGCAGAAGGTGTGCTGCAGGACATCCACTGGGCGCAGGGATCCTTCGGATATTTCCCGTCGTATGCTCTTGGAAGTGCCTTTGGCGCACAGATGCTGGTACAGATGAAAAAAGAAATGGATTTTGAAAAGCTTCTGGAGGAAGGACGGCTGGATGTGATCCGGGAGTATTTGAGAATACATGTACACCGCTATGGAAAGATGAAGACCAGCCGGGAAATTTTAAGGGATATGACCGGGGAGGATTTTGAGCCGCGGTATTACGTGGAGTATCTCGAGGAAAAATATAGGAAGCTGTACGCAATATAACAAACAAGAAATTACAGAAAAATAAATAGAAAAAAGACCAAAAGAAACAGTGGATTGCTACGAAAAAAATCCCGCTCAGTTATTATAACTGGGCGGGAAAATACTTAAACGATAACGTGTGCTGCTGGAGAATTTTCCAAAGTATTTTCGATATACTTGTTTATGGACATTTGGTGAGCAGTTGTGTAAATGAATAGTTTTTTGTGAAGCTCAGGAGAAAGGCGGATATTGAAGCTACCCTTAAAAGCAATCTCAGGCTCTTTTCCTTCAACTTTGCAGGTTTCCAGATAATCATCGATAGCGCTGTGAAAATCATCAAGAAGGTCCTTAGCACTCTCGCCTTCGTAAGAAATCAGAGAACGAATGCCCATGACTTTTCCATAAAAAATACCATCTTCTTCGGAAAATTCAACGCTGCCGATATAGCCTTTGTACTGAATGGTGTTATTCATATGAGTCCCTCCTGTTCCAAAATTTCTATCAACTGCTTAATCTGATAAGATTTTAATTCTTTTTGTCCCATAATATATCCCCCGTTAATTATATTATACGCTGTGATCAAGAAAAGTGCAACTAATAATAGTTGCAAAAGGACGTTTTATACTTTGTTATTTTTTGTTACTTCGTCTCAGCATCATACTCTAGAACACATTCACCAGCACCCAGCCGATTCCGGTAGCGACAGCCACCGCTTTCAGCTGATACTGCCCAATCAAGATCCAGGAGAGAATCACGCGCAGTGTGATATGGCTGCGGAGCCGCTGTCTCCAAAGGAATTTGCGAAGCCCTCCACGCGCGTGGCAGCAGTGTAAGCTGCGATCAGGTCAGTGCCGCCCGTGTTGACAGCGCCCTGTACCAGCATTTTTCCGATGTAAAGGCCAGACTGGTGCAGCGCTGTGACGGAGCCAAAATGCAGGGTTTCCCGGAGTCTGTCCGGGAGAAGCTGGCAGTCTTTTTTTTGAAACAGCAGTTCCCTATGACTGTGAAGCAGATAAACGATGCAGGCAGGCTGGAAAAACCGGTGCATACCCCAACAAGAGCGAACAAAAACAGATTCATGACCGTTCCCGCGATGCCGATTGCGGCAAATTCACCGGTTCCCGCGAAGCGGCCAATGACGAACGCATCGATGGTATTGTAAAACTGTTGCAGGATATTTCCGAGGATCAGAGGAAGTGCCAGGGTACACAGATGCCGGTAGAGACTTCCCTCAGTGAGAGATTTACTGGTTTGTGAATTCATAATAAAAACTCCTTTTGATGAACATTATTTTCTCCTGTGGTTTTGCCTGTATGCTTCCGCAGGGAACACCTCCGAATGCTTTGGCAGCAGGTTCCGGATTAGTAGAGAACCAGCAGAAATTTTTCTTTGAACTGAAAGATGGAACAGTAACAGCAAAATCACTCAGAGGCTTTTATTCCAAGATCGACCTTGGAATCGCCAAGTATCATTTTGAAGCAGTTACCGGACATAAGGTAAAATGATGGACGCAAAAGAACAGATTGAGCAGCTGGCGGCTGATTTTGAAAAAAGCAGGAAGATTCTGATTGCGCTGGGCGACAAAAACCGGCAGCACATGATCCTGGAAATGATGAAAATGTGAAACTGCTCTGGAGTGCGGGTCAATGAAATCACGGAAAAGACGCATCTTTCAAGACCGACGGTTTCGCATCACCTGCAGATTTTAAAAGATGCAGGGGTTTTGAAGGTGAGTAGGGAAGGAACGAAAAAATGATATCGATTTTTTGCTTGATTCATCATAGTGAAATCCAGCGCATAGAATACTGAAAAATGTGAACGGTTTATAGGTTGGAAGATTGTTATGCCGACGAACCAGAAACTGGAAAATCTTTTGAATCTTTCCCTTGATACAAGCCCGGAGGAACGAAGCCGTTCCTCGGAATTAGAAACTGGCTTTGACCCGGAAGAAAACACCTGGGAGCTGATCGTGAAGTACTCGGGAAATCTGGATGAGGTGAGAAACCTTGGCGCTTCCGTGGAGGAGATGCGCAATGAATATGCGATTCTTACTGTGAAAGAAAGCCAGATACCACTCATCAGTGCGCTTCCACAAATTGAATACATCGAAAAACCGAAGAGGCTGTTCTTTGCTATCAATCAGGCAAAGACAGCCTCTTGTGTGAATATTTTGCAGGAAGCACCACCGAACTTAAGCGGACGCGGAGTTTTGATCGCGGTGCTGGATTCTGGGATCGATTATTTTCACGAAGTCTTCCGAAAGGAGGACGGTTCCACAAGAATCCTGGAACTGTGGGATCAGACCCAGAATCGCATTTATACATCCGAAGAGATCAATACGGCTTTAGAAAGCGGAAACAGGGCTGCAGCCAGACAGATCGTTCCTTCTGTGGATGTGAGCGGCCATGGAACTGCGGTTGCGGGGATCGCGGCGGGTCTCGATTCCGGATATCGCGGAATTGCCTATGAAAGCGATCTTCTGGTCGTGAAGCTTGGGACTGCCAGACCCTGTGGCTTTCCTCGCACAACAGAATTAATGCGGGCCGTGAACTATGCTGTTTCGTTTGCCGCAGACCGGTTTTTGCCATTGGTGATCAATATCAGCTTTGGAAATACCTATGGCTCTCACGACGGAACCAGTCTTCTGGAAACTTTTTTAGATGACATTGGCAATTACGGTCGGACGACGATTGTGGTGGGAAGCGGAAATGAAGGCGCCGCGAGTGGTCATACATCTGGTATTTTGCAGATGCGGACAACAGAAACAGTGGAATTTACGGTTTCTGCGTATGAAAGCAGCTTCAGTATCCAGCTCTGGAAGTCTTATAGTGATCAGTTTGAGATCAGCCTGCAGGCACCATCGGGAGAACAGTTTGGTCCGTTTTCAGAAAATCTGGGTCCGGCACGTTTCCGCTACCGCAGTACCCAGATTCTGTTATATTACGGGAAACCGGGACCCTACAGCGCGGCGCAGGAAATTTATTTTGATTTCATTCCGGATGAAGGAAATTATGTGGAAGAAGGAATCTGGACGTTCTTTTTAAGACCGGTAAGTTTGGTGCGCGGACAGTATGATTTCTGGCTTCCCTCTGCCAGAGTTTTAAATACAGCTACCCGTTTTCTCAGGCCGACACCCGATACGACACTGACGATTCCGTCTACAGCATCGAAGGTCATCACGGTAGGAGCTTATAACAGCTATTACAATTCCTATGCGGATTTTTCCGGGCGCGGATTTACGCGCTTGACCAATCAGGTCAAGCCGGATCTTGCTGCTCCCGGAGTCGGAATCATGGCTCCGGCGGTGAATGGAGGCTACCAGTCCGTCACAGGTACCTCATTTGCGACACCGGTTGTCGTGGGTTCGGCAGCGCTTCTGATGCAGTGGGGAATCGTGAATGGAAATGATCCGTTTTTGTATGGGGAGAAGGTGAAGGCTTATTTGAGACGCGGGGCGAAAAAGCTTCCGGGGATTGCGGAGTATCCGAACCCGCTGGTGGGGTATGGGGGTTTGTGTGTTTCGAATAGCATACCAAAATATCTTGTCTAAAACTCTGTTTTTCCGATGAAATTCGTCTCTAGAAAATCCTGTACCTCCGCCGGCAGTCTTCCTTTTCTCCATACGAGGAGCACTTCTGTTGCCAGGTCGGCGCCTGTGATGGCGCATGCTTTTAAGCTGGAGGACTGGTTTTTCATGGATTCCGGCAAAATGGCTATGCCAAGTCCTTTTTCGGCCATGATCATAGCTGTACGTGCATCTTCGCATGCAAGATAAATATCGCAGATGAGTCCTGCCTGCTCAAAGGCAGAGAGCATATATTTCCGGTAGCGGTGGGATAAGATCAGAGGCTGCTCAGAAAGCTCCTGCAGGCTAATGGAACCACGGTTCTGGAGGAGCGGATCGTTGACATTTGCCATGGCAAGCAGGGTTTCCTTGGCGAGTGTACGTGTTTCGCATCCGTTTAGCATAATGGGGGTTCTTAGCGTTGTTACGTCGATCTGACGGTTTTCAAGCTGGTCTTTCAGCGTAAACGTCGAACCTTCATGTACATCGAAGCGGATCTGCGGATATTTTTTCGCGAAACGGAGTAGATAATCCGACATAAGGGAAACCGTAGAGGGTGTCATTCCGATATGAAGCGTTGCAGCCTGGGCAGATTTTGTTACCTCGCGTTTGGTAAGGTCGGAGAGCATCAGAAGATTTCCTGCCTGTTCGTAAAGGGTTTTGCCGGCTTCTGTCAGCTGTACCCGCTTGCTTCCGCGCAAAAACAGGGAAACCTGCAATTCTTCTTCCAGCATTTTCATTTGGTAGCTGAGCGGTGGCTGTGTCATATGGAGTTCCCGGGCAGCACCGCTGATCGTCCCGGCATCTACAATAGCACGAAAGTATTCTAATTGTCTGAGTTCCAAAATAGCCTCACCTTTCTATACAAAAAATATTTATTTCCCATATAAAAACAATAATTTACATATAGAATACCTCGTGCTATACTCAAATGCAAGAATAAAAAAGGGATGAAGGATTTATGAAACGAATCGATTTTGAACATGGCACGGTAACCGGCAATATTCTGGGAGCGGCAGTCCCAATGCTGGTAGCCCAGATGCTGAATCTGCTGTATAATATAGTAGACCGCATTTACATCGCCCGGATCCCGGAGGTGGGAACAATAGCACTTGGTGCAGTGGGATTGTGCTTTCCTCTGATCGTGATCATTACTGCATTTTCTAATTTATATGGAAGCGGTGGTGCACCGTTATTTTCTATCCGCAGGGGCAAAAAGGAAGAACGCGAAGCAAACGATATTATGAACACATCGTTTACCATGCTTTGCTTTACCGGAGTTGCACTCATGCTGGCAGGATTTTTGCTTATGCGTCAGATCCTGATTTTATTTGGTGCCTCCGAAGGAGCCATGGTTTATGCGCTTCCTTATATGATGATCTATCTGACTGGCACACTGCCGTCGATGATCGCGGTTGGCATGAACCCGTTTATTAATGCGCAGGGATATTCCCTGATCGGAATGCTTTCGGTTGCGATCGGTGCGGCTGCCAACCTTGTTCTGGATCCACTGTTTATTTTTGTCCTTGGTTTTGGAGTACGCGGGGCAGCAATTGCTACCGTTATTTCGCAGTGTATGTCAGCGGCATTTGTACTGTTTTTCCTAACCAGGAAATCGGAATTAAAGGTGCGCTTTCTTAGAAAACATGAGATGAAAGCGTGCACAGGTTATGCGAAGGATATTGTCAGTCTTGGCACAGCTGGCTTTGTGATGCAGCTGACAAACAGCCTGGTAACGATCTGCTGCAACCATGTGCTTGGTGTCACAGGCGGTGATATTTACATTTCGGTCATGACGATCGTGTCCAGCGTGCGCCAGCTGGTAGAAACCCCGATCTCTGCGATCAATGATGGATCATCCCCGATTCTGAGCTATAATTACGGTGCCCGCCGCCCGGCGCGTGTCAGAAAGGCCGGAATCGTGATGGGGCTTATGATGCTTTGCTATACGGCCATCATGTGGAGCAGCATCATACTGGTGCCGGACGTTCTGATCCAGATATTCAGCTCCGATCCACTTCTTTTACAGGATGCGGTTCCGGCGTTGAAGCAGTATTTTGCAGCATTTATTTTTATGGATCTGCAGTACTTTGGACAAACAGTATTTAAGTCATTGAACAAAAAGAAGCATGCGATCTTCTTTTCGCTGCTCCGGAAGGTGTTTATTGTCGTTCCGCTTACTTATTTCATGCCTTATGCTTTACATATGGGGACGGACGGTGTGTTTCTGGCAGAACCGGTTTCTAATGTCATCGGAGGAAGCCTGTGCTTTGTGACAATGCTGTGCACGGTTCTTCCGGAGTTAAAGCGGATGGAATGTTAATGTATACGGCTGGATATTTTCTGAATTGAAGATTCCGTACAATACAGTTGCAGCAGACTTTACCGATTTGGAACGCGAAGCACCAGAAACAGTAATGATGGGATCAAACGAAGCGATATCTGCGAGGTGAAAAATATGGAGAGAAATGATCAGTATCCGGGACTGGATGTCAGCCAGAGCGGAAAGTCATTGCGGTATCAGATCCGCAGGGCTGGCTATAATATCCGTGAAATACAGGATTACCTGCACCTTTCCTGTCCCCAGCCTGTTTACCGGTGGCTCCGGGGGAAAACACTTCCCTCTGTAGATCATTTATATGCGCTCAGCAGGCTTTTTGGGGTACATATGGAAGATCTTCTGGCCGGATGCGGGGAAAAACCGGTTTACCTGGAGGCATTTCACGGAAAAGAGTATCTGGTTTCTTATCTAAAGTATTTTCAACAAAAGACAGCATAATATCATAAATAAAAAGCATTGGACCATTTGTCCAATGACAAAAACGAACTGATGTTTTATCCTCTTGTCATAACCGGTTTGGGAATGACAGGAGGTTTTTTATGAAAAAAGGAAGACTTATTTATGCAGACGAAGACGGAACCTGCTATGTGACGCGCAGGATCGAATGCGATATGCGTCCGGTAAGAAGCGGGTGTGGCATGCACATTGTTAATAGCTTTCGTTATGGTGGTTTCCGTTCCTTATACGAATTCGATTGTTTTGTAGTTCGTTTTATCCAGAAGCAGGAAAAAGAAAAGGCAGAGGACCTTTCCGGGCTTACGGCAACATGGCCTGAGTGTGAAGATCTTACGGAACTATTTGCCAGGCTGAATACGGAGGAATATTGTTATTTCATCAATGAGGGAGGGCAGAAGCAATGGCCGGGCGGCACGCTGCATCCAGACAGTATGCTGGTTATCTGCGGGCAGGAACCGGCAGAGGTGGTTTACCGCAGGACGGACGTATCGGAGCCACCGGTAGGGGAAACAGAGTTTGTCAATATCCTGGAGACATTAAGAATAGAAGAAAAGCTTCCGGTTCTGGCGAAAGACCATATCATTTACCTTCTGGAGCTTTTGATGCGTGACCAGGGAGGCGAGATTTCTTATTTTGTCCACGATCTGGACTTTGGAAGAAATTATGAACCAGGGCTGCTTTCAGACGAATTGGGAAAGATCGATCTAAGCTGCAGCCAGTCTCTTTACCAGGAGCTGGTGCAGACTGGCTTTTAGGATAACAAGCCGGCAGCTAGGTGATATTATGAAAAAATATAGTATTTTGGAAAGAGGTGGTTGCATTTCCAGCTTGACTGTGATATAAGTGTATTAAGATGATTAATACACTTATACAGAAAGGAGAGAACGCAGGAACATGATTCATCTGGATTATAAAGACAGCCGTCCAATCTATGAACAGGTAGCGGACCGCTTAAAGGAGCTGATGATCCTTGGTGTTCTGGAAGAGGATGTGCAAATGCCGTCGGTACGTTCACTGGCAACAGAGCTCTCCATCAACCCCAATACCATACAACGGGCTTATGCAGAGCTGGAGCGGAATGGTTTTATTTATTCCGTGAAGGGGCGTGGCAGCTTTGTGGGAAGCATCAGCAAGCTCCGGGAGCAGAAGCGCCGAGAACTAGAAGAGAAGGTGGCAGCTCTTGCAGCAGAGGCAAGGAGCCTTGGTATAGATAAAAAAGAGTTTACCCGCATGGCGGAGGAACAGTTTGGAGGAGAGGAAATAGTATGATAGAGGCAACCAACCTTACAAAAAAATTCGATGATATCCTCGCGGTGGATCATATCAGCGCCAAGATCCGGGAAGGAAACGTATTTGGCCTCATCGGGACTAACGGAGCCGGGAAGAGTACATTTCTGCGCATGGCAGCAGGTGTTTTGAAGCCGGACGAGGGAAATATTACGGTCGATGGCATGGATATTTATGAGAACGAGGCAGCAAAACGGAAGTTCTTTTATATTTCCGATGACCAGTATTTCTTCGGGAATGCGACGCCACAGGACATGATGAACTATTACCGCATTGTCTACCCGGACTTTGATGTGTCCCGTTTCGACACGCTTATGAACAGCTTTGGCCTGCAGAAAAACCGCAAGATCAATACATTTTCCAAGGGCATGAAAAAGCAGGTTTCCATTCTCTGCGGAATTTGTGCGGGGACAGAGTATCTGTTCTGTGACGAGACCTTTGACGGCCTTGACCCGGTCATGCGCCAGGCGGTTAAGAGTATTTTTGCCAATGACATGGAGGAACGGAATCTGACACCGATCATCGCTTCCCACAACTTACGGGAGCTGGAAGATATCTGCGACCATGTGGGGCTGCTCCATAAAGGCGGTATCCTGTTAAGCCGCGATCTGGACGAAATGAAAATGAATCTGCATAAGGTGCAGTGCGTATTAAAAGAAGGAACAAGGCCGGAGGACATTGAGGGGCTTGAAATCTTAAAGACAGAGCGCCGTGGAAAGCTTCTGACTCTGACCGTGCGTGGGGAGCTGGGGCGTGTGGAATATCTTATGCAGAAGGCAGAACCTGTATTTTATGAGACTATTCCTTTGTCTCTGGAGGAAATCTTTATCAGCGAAACGGAGGTAGTCGGCTATGACGTCAAAAAACTTATATTTTAAGCTCATGCGTGAGGATTGGAAAAACCGTCTGTGGGCACCGGCTCTCATTGCACTTGGCTGCTTTTTCCTTTATCCGGTATTTCTGGTATTTCTGGCAGGAAGAGCAGTGCGGGAGTGTGAGACAGCGGAGCTGGGGCTTAAATGGTTTACAACAGAAGCAATCAAGTGGCTGTCTTTTGAGAATGGCATGACGGTGTTTGGGGTTGTCCTTGTTTCCCTGATCTGCGGACTTAGCAGCTTTTCCTATTTAAATTCGAAAAGCCGTGTAGATTTTTACCACAGTATTCCGGTCCGGAGGGAAAAACTGTTTCTTGTGCATTACCTCGATGGAATCCTGATGCCGGCAATCCCCTATGCAGTAGCACTGATCGCATCTGTGATCGTGTGTGCAGCAAACGGAGTCGATATGGAGCTTTTGTGCGGGACTGCAGCCAGTGCCTGCGCATTTCACCTGATCTATTATATTTTGTGCTATACCACTGTGGTGATCGCGTCAATGCTGACCGGGCATCTGGTGGTGGGCTTTTTTGGAAGCATGGTGCTGATGTTTTATGTACCTCTGGCAGCGGTAATTGTAGAATCATTTTTCAACACATTTTTTCTGTCCTACAGTTATGAAAACTATAACGGGATAACCGAATCTGTTTCCCGCATTTCTCCGGTCATGGAATACATACACTCCATCTCCTGCTATGTGGATGGAAAGCCGGTCTGGCCTGCGGCGGGAGCTGCCTTTCTGGTTTCCGTGATCCTTGCTGCAGCGGCTCTGTTCCTTTACCGGAAACGCCGGTCGGAAGCAGCAGGGCGTGCCATGGCTTTTGGACCTAGCTGCCCGATCGTCCGTGTGCTCATCACGGTGCTGAGTGGACTTGGCATGGGTGGATTTTTGTGGTCGATGCAGAATTCTAACGGCTGGATGGCATTTGGCGTCATTTGCGGAAGCATGATTGCCCACTGTGTGATCGAGAGTATCTATCATTTCGATTTCCGAAAGCTGTTCGCACAAAAAATGCAGCTTGTATGCTGCGTGGCTGTGGCACTGGCTGTTGTGTTTTCCTTCCGCTTTGACTTGTTTGGGTACGATGCATACCTGCCATCTGCACAAAAAGTACAGTATGCCGCGGTGGACATCAGCAATCTGAACCGCTGGGTTTCTTATGGAAATGTGGAGAAAGAAAATGACGGACCTTATACCGTGTACACCTATGCAGACGAACTGTCTGGCAGTTATATTGCAAAGCACATGCAGTGCAACGACCTGGATACAGTGCTGAATATCGCAGCAGCAGGTATCGAAGAAAACAGACGGCTGAAAGAGCAGTGGAATGCGGCAGG
>OHMN01000188.1_pt1 | contig 63951 bp, 58 predicted proteins | sample 1569361 | NCBI WGS metagenome assembly OHMN01 (sample SAMEA3541508, study PRJEB24748) | human gut metagenome | biome: human gut; feature: human-associated habitat; material: faeces | place: China | collected 2012
GTACGACCTTGCCAAGGTCGGGGTCGCGGGTTCGAGTCCCGTCTCGCGCTCTCAACAGTACAAGAAAGGGTATCCGAAATGGATACCCTTTCTTGTACTGTTCAAGCCCTGCCGGGCTCGAACGTTCGAGGTCTCCGCTCTGCTCCGGTCGTTGCAAAGCGAACGTCCACTGGACGTTCTGCAACGTCTCGCGCTCTCTAAAATACGGGTTCCGAGTTATTCGGGATCCGTTATTTGTTTGTATAAATGAAATTACTGAAAGTTTTTATTTGAAGAAAACCCCAGAGGATTAATTAGGATCCTCTGGGGTTTTTGGTTTGCCATATGGAAATTCTCACATTCCTTAGCTGCCTACATCGTATTCTATTTTTGCCATGTTGTCAATATGTCTTGAATGCATATGGTCAATCCTGGATAAATTCCAGTAGTCTTTGGAGGTATAAGGACCTTTGACCAATGGCATGTTAACACTTCCTTTCCATTATCGTTATTATAGGAGAAACAGAGACGACAAACAAGGCTTTACTTTTGCCCCAAAGTTTTCTAATATAATAAAGAACCGTGTGACTGCAAAGTGTAACGCAGTTATTACCGTTCATGCGTTGCGCAAACAGCAGGATTTGTTTGTTGTTTTTCAGCAACAAGTTAGAATATAGAGGCATTACGATGAAGTTTATTTATACCAGAATCAACGATGAAATCCGTATAGATCAGATTGAAGACCCGGAGGCGGTGATCTATGTGCCGGAGCAGTTTGAGGATTGCCCGGTGACAGAACTTGGCTCCTATGTGCTGGCGCACAGTTCTGTGGAGGAGATTCATCTTCCACCGTATGTCAGAAAGATCGGTGCGTACGGATTTTATGAGTGTGAACAACTAAAAAGAATTTATTGTTATAGCCGGGTGCTGGATCTTGGTGCCGGGCTGTTTGCTGGTGTACCTGCAGTAGAGTATCTGGATATTACGGAGTTTCCGGGTGAGCGTTCCTGCTTAAAGGAGATGTTGACAGAACTCCGGCAGACTTTGCGGGTGCAGATCCATTGTTACTGCACACGCATGCGTGTGCAGCAACGGGATTTTGCCGATGCTTCGCATTCCAAATCGGCAAAATCCGCAGCCACAACTGTATCGTACGGAATTTTCAGTTCAGAAAATTCCTACCCGTGTACAGCCATGATTCAGCCGCTGCGGCAGGCGGGGCGAAAGGAAGCAGGGCAGGAAATCTTAAAACCGGGAGAAACAAAGCAGCGGGAAAGAGAACAGCAAAACTTGGATCTGTCTTCGGAGAAACTGCCGGAAGAATACGAGGCAAGACTGATCTTTCCGGAGTATTTCGAGGATTCGGTTGAGAATACACCAGCCCGCATTGTCTGCATCGAGACGCATGGCTGTGGGCACCGTTACCGGTACTGTTTTGCCGGGCGGGTGTTCCAGTACCGGGGCTACGATGAGCTTTTTCCACATGTGCAGGTGCAGGAAAAAGAAGAACTGGTCACAGAGCTGGCATTGGGAAGGCTGCTCTATCCCAAAGAATTATCGGAGAAATTCCGGGAACAGTACCAGACTTATATCCGGGAGCACTGGGAGATGGCCGGACGGCTTTTGATTCAGGCAGATAACATGAAGAAGAACCACGTGAGCAACCTGGAACCAGGAAAACTGCCGTGGCTGGTAGAAGAGGTGCTTATGCCAAGGAAGGATCAATGCGAAACCCGGCAGCCAGAACTTGCGGCAGAACAACTCCGGAATACGGAACAAAATCAGCCGCTTCAGAATTTCTCTGCCCAGCTTTCCACATTTATTCAGATAGCTCAGGAATCCGGCGATACGGAAATGGTGAGCTGGCTTATGGAACGGCGGCATCATCTGCGGGCAGCAGATTCGATGCAGTCTGCAGGTGCAGTGCAGGATGCTGAAACGACGCAGAATTTAACTGATGACATGGAAAATCTCATGAAATCGCAGCCGCCAAAGCGGAAACGCCGGTTTGAATTTTGAAACAGAAGAAAGGGGAAATCATAAACTATGATCGATCCAACCAGGCACAGACAGCTGGAAGAACTGAATATGGTGGAACTTTGTACCCGGATCTTTCGGAATGCCAGGAACGAGCTGTACCTGAATATGCGGTATCTGGACCTTTCGTTAAGTTCGCTTGCTTTTGAGGCAGACCCGGGCTGCCGTGGTGTGGGGACAGATGGATTTGTGATCTACTATCATCCAGATTACGTCTGCGATCTGTACCAGAGGGGACGCGTGCATGTGAACCGGGCATATCTGCACATGGTGCTGCACTGCCTGTTCTGCCATATGGACACGCGCGGCAAACGGGAACCGGAACTTTGGAACCTGGCCTGCGATATTGCGGTGGAATCCATGTTGGACGACATGTATGTAAAATGCATTCGTGTGGCACCGACGCCGTTTCGCCGGGACTGGTACGGACGGCTGCATGCGAAGCTTACTGTGCTGAATGCAGAGGGTGTGTATCGCGTGCTGAAGGAAGAGCAGCTGGAGCCGAGGAGGCTGGAGCGTCTGGCGGCGGAGTTTCTGGTGGATGACCACAGTTTCTGGGATCTCCCGGAGGATTCCCCGAAGACTCCCATGGTGCGCCAGACGCAGTGGAGCAATAACCGGGAAAAGGTGCAGACCGAGATGGAAACCATGGGAAACCAGCAGGATGAGGAAAATAAAAGCATACTGGAGCAGATCCAGGTGGAGAACCGGGAACGGTATGATTACCGTCACTTTCTGCAGCGCTTTTCGGTGCTGCGGGAGGAGATGCAGGTTGACCCAGATTCCTTTGATGCGATCTTTTATACCTATGGGCTTTCGCTGTATGGCAATATGCCGCTCATCGAGCCGCTGGAATCCAAAGAAGTCAGCCGGATCGAGGATTTTGTTGTGGTGATCGACACCTCCATGTCCTGTTCCGGGGATCTGGTGCGGTGTTTTCTGGAGGAAACTTACGACGTGCTTTGTCAGTCGGACAGTTATTTTAAGAAGACCAACATCCACATCATCCAGTGCGATGAACAGGTGCAGCAGGACCGTCTCATTACGAATCAGGAAGAGATGGAAGCCTACATGCGGGATTTTACCATCATCGGGCAGGGCGGCACAGATTTCCGTCCGGCATTCGAGTATGTGAATGGGCTGATCCGTCAGGGGGCTTTTCACCGCCTGAAGGGACTTCTGTATTTTACAGACGGAGAGGGGATCTACCCGGTAAAGCGGCCGGTGTATGATACCGCCTTCGTCTTTTTGAAGGATCAGTATACCGATATTTCTGTCCCGGCCTGGGCCATGAAACTGATCCTGGAGCCGGAGCAGCTGCTGGAGAACAGCGGCGGACAATCTTCTGGCAGTAAGGCAGCGAAGGTCGGTCCGCTTTAGGAGCAGCTGCTGGAGAACGATGTCACAGGCAGCGAACATGACGGACGGAACGTAACTGTGAAGGTACGGAACAGTTACGATAGAATTACATTGGAAAGGAAGAACAGGAATCATGAACATTAAGCGGGCAAAACAGGAAATCAAAGACACTGTGGCCGCGTATCTGGCAAAGGATGAGTTTGGGGCTTACGAGATTCCCTCCATCCGCCAGCGCCCGATGCTTCTGATTGGACCGCCGGGAATCGGCAAGACCCAGATTATGGAGCAGGTGGCGCAGGAATGTCAGATCGGTCTGGTGGCTTACACCATCACCCATCATACCCGGCAGAGTGCGGTGGGACTGCCCTTTATCGAGCATAAACAGTACGGCGGAAAGGAGTATGCCGTTACCGAGTATACGATGAGTGAGATCGTGGCATCGGTCTACGAGCGCATGGAACGGAGTGGAATGCCGGAGGGCATTCTGTTTATCGATGAAATCAACTGTGTGTCGGAAACATTGGCACCGACTATGCTGCAGTTTCTGCAGGGCAAGTCGTTTGGAAACCATAAGATTCCGGAGGGCTGGATCATTGTGGCAGCAGGAAACCCGCCGGAATACAACAAGTCAGTGCGCGAGTTCGATATTGTCACCATGGACCGGATCCGTCGCATCGATGTGGAGCCGGATCTGAACGTCTGGAAAGAGTATGCAAAGACAGCCGGGGTGCATCCGGCGATCCTTTCCTATCTGAGCGTGCGGCCGCAGAATTTCTGTCAGATCGAGACAACGGTGGACGGCAAGCGCTTTGTGACGCCGCGTGGCTGGGAAGATCTGTCCGAGCTGATCTGGATCTACGAAAAGCAGGGCCGCAAGATGGACCGGGAACTGGTGGGAGAATATCTGCAGTTTCCAAAGATTGCGAAGGACTTTGCAAATTATCTGGAGCTGTATTACAAATACCAGGACGATTACCAGGTGGAGCAGGTGCTTGCGGGTCATATTTCCGAGGCTGCGGTGGACAAGCTGCAGCGGGCGTCCTTTGATGAGCGCATCAGCGTGGTGAGCCTGCTTCTGTCAGGATTAAATGAAAAGTTCCGAAATCTTATTTATATGGAAGAGATGATGAGTCTGCGTATGGAGCAGATGAAAAAGCTGCAGAGTGCAGGTTTCCTGGAAGAGATAAGAGCAAAGCAGAATGCGGAAATCGGGAAGCGGGGCGTGGAGGCAGCAGAGCAGAGCCGGGATGGTGTGCTGGCAAATGCCCTGGCAGCACTTGCCGGTCAATTCCGCGCAGACTGGACCAACCGGCTGGAAAATGCCCTGCTCTCCCGCGCACAGCTTCGCACCTGCCGTGCGGTGAGTGCCAAACTGGAAGAGGATTCCATGGCACTCTTAAAGAGCGGCATCACCGACTGGGACGAGGGCTTTGCGCTTTTGCGTGAGCGTTTTGGCGTGGACAGTGACCGTTATGAGGAACTGTTCGATGAGGCGGGCGCAGCGCTGGAGCATGCGTTTGACTTTATGGAAGCGGCTTTTGCAAACAGCCAGGAGCTGGTGCTGTTTGTGACAGAACTCAATACCGGGGCATACAGCGTTCATTTCCTGCAGGATTATGAATGCGAGCGCTATTACCAGTACAACCGGAATCTGCTGTTCTCCCAGGAGGAGCAGGAGATCGAAGCACTACTAAATAAGAGAGGGTAAGAACCACAATGATGTTTTTGACAAAGCTGATGCTGCTCACGGCAGCAGAAACGGATGCAGACCTTTCTACTGTTTTGGAGGAAACCAAGGCAGTGGCAGAAGAGGTGCATGAGGATCTGCAGAATTTAAAACCCAATGTAATTTTAGAAACCGTAAAGAGCTGGCTTCCGGGACTTATGAGCTTTGGTTACCGTCTGGTGATCGCCATTCTCATTCTGGTGATCGGAAACCGGATCGTGCATGCCGTGCGCAAGTTCTTATATAAGACCTTTACACGCATGAATCTGGATCCGAGTATCAGCCGTTTCCTGATCTCTGTGGCAGATGCCTGCATTTACGCGCTGGCAATCTTTATCGCGGCCGATAAGATCGGTATCCCGTCGGCTTCCATCATCGCGCTTTTGGGTTCTGCCGGACTGGCTGTTGGCCTTTCCCTGCAGGGCAGCCTGGCGAATGTGGCAGGCGGAATCCTGCTGCTGCTGCTGCGTCCGTTTGGCGTGCATGACTACATTGTGAGCGGCGGATACGAGGGAACGGTACAGAGTATCGGCCTGGCTTACACCACCATCATTACGGTCGATAACAAAAAGATTACGATCCCAAATGGCCAGATTTCCAATAGCACGGTTGTAAATGTTACTTCCCAGGAAAAGCGCCGGGTAGACCTGGTGATAGGAATCGGTTATGGCGCCGATATCAAAAAGGCAAAAGAGCTGATCCGTCAGGTGTACGAGAAGCATCCGCTTGTACTGGCAGAGGACGGCATCACCGTTTTTGTGGATGAGCTGGCCGACAGCGCGGTTATGCTCGGCTGCCGCGGCTGGACCAAAACGGAAAATTACTGGCAGGTCCGCTGGGATGTGCTGGAAAGTATTAAGGAAGTGTTCGATGCGAACGGCATTGAGATCCCGTTCAACCAGATGGATGTCAATATCAAACATCAGTGAGACATTGAAAATGCACCGCAGGCTTTTGGCTTGCGGTGCATTTTTGCAGAAACTCCATTACTCGAAAAATAATTTCAGATCCTCCTCAACCGTTCCAATACCCGCGATGCCGAAGTTTTCCACCAGAACTTTCGCAACATTTGGGGATAAGAAGGCCGGAAGGGTCGGTCCTAAGTGGATATTCTTCACACCAAGGTATAAAAGCGCCAGCAGGACAATGACCGCTTTCTGCTCATACCATGCGATGTTGTAGACGATCGGCAGGTCGTTGATGTCGTCCAGACCGAAAACTTCCTTTAATTTCAGTGCGATGACAGCCAGGGAGTACGAGTCATTGCACTGTCCGGCATCCAGCACACGCGGGATCCCGTTGATATCGCCCAGATCCAGCTTATTATATTTGTACTTTGCGCAGCCAGCAGTTAAGATTACGGCATCGTGCGGCAGTGCCTTTGCAAAATCGGTGTAGTAGTTTCTGGATTTGGCCCGTCCGTCACAGCCAGCCATAACTACGAACTTCCGGATCGCACCGGTTTTTACCGCGTCTACGATCTGGTCAGCCAGGGCCAGCACCTGGTTGTGGGCAAAGCCGCCCAGGATCTCACCCTGTTCAATCTCCGTCGGAGCTGCGCAGCGTTTTGCCTGTTCGATGATTTCAGAGAAATCTTTTTCTTCGCCAATCTCACCGCCGATGTGCTTACAGCCCGGATATCCGGCTGCACCGGTGGTGTAGAGGCGGTCTTTATAGCTGTCCTTCGGCGGTACGATGCAGTTGGTCGTCATAAGGATCGGTCCGTTGAAGCTCTCAAACTCTTCTTTCTGTTTCCACCATGCATTTCCATAGTTGCCGACGAAGTTCGGATACTTCTTGAAAGCCGGATAGTAGTGAGCCGGAAGCATCTCGGAATGGGTGTATACATCTACACCGGTTCCCTGTGTCTGGATCAGCAGCATCTCAAGGTCGCGCAGGTCGTGGCCGGAAACCAGAATGCCCGGGCGCTTGCCGACACCAATGTTTACACGGGTCATTTCCGGGTGACCGTAAGCGCCGGTATTGGCTGCATCCAACAGAGCCATACCCTCCACACCGTATTTTCCGGTCTCCAGGGTTAAGTTTACATAATCCGAGACAGTCAGGGAATCATCCAGCGTAGCGGCCAGGGCGCGCTGCAGGAAAGCATCCAGCTCCGCATTCTCCTTTAACAGGGCATTCGCGTGCTTGCTGTAGGCGGAAAGTCCTTTTAAACCATAAGTGATCATCTCGCGCAGGCTGCGGATATCCTCATCCTTGGTAGAGAGAACCCCTACCAGGGCCGCTTTGACTGCAAAGGTATGTTCCTCGCCGTTCCAGAGTGCGGCAGCCGGAAGCACGGAGGTATCCGGGCATTGCTTTAAGAGATTTTCCTTGGTGTCCAGCGTTTCGCGGATGCGGGCAACGATCATCTCTTTGTCAAAGTTCGCGTTAGTGATGGTGGTGAAGAGATTCACAGTGATGAGATGGTTGATCTCAGCGCTGATTTCGGTTCCCAGGCTGCGCAGATGCGTGGTGACAGCGGAAATCCCGCGGGTAACATATACTAAAAGGTCCTGCATGGCAGCGACCTCCGGAGTTTTTCCGCAGACACCGGAATTGGTGCATCCGGTACAGCCTGCAGTTTCCTGGCACTGATAGCAAAACATATTCTGACTCATAAATATTTCCTCCTTACAATACAAATAATATCAGTAACGTAACAACATGGTTAGAGTATAATAGATATGGCTGCATTTGAATGTTGTTTAAACAACAAAATTGCATTATAATGGTGTTAAAATGCTGGAAATATATGGAATGATAAAGAAGGAGGAACCGCGATGTGTACAGCAGCAGTCTATAAAACAAAAGACTTTTATTTTGGACGGAATCTGGATTACGAATTTCCGTACGGGGAGGAGGTTACAGTCACACCCCGGAATTATCCGTTCCATTTCCGTTTCCTTGGTGAGATGGAGCATCATTATGCCATGATCGGCATGGCACATATTGCGGATAACTATCCGCTTTATTACGATGCGGTAAATGAAAAAGGGCTCGGCATGGCCGGTCTGAACTTTGTGGGAAACGCTGTGTACGGAGAACCCGTAACCGATGGAACAAAAGAAAATGTTGCGCAGTTTGAACTGCCGCTGTGGCTGTTGGGACAGTGCGCAACTGTGAAAGAGGTGCGTGCGCTGCTTGCAAAAATCCAGATCACGAATACGCCATTCAATGAAAAATATCCGGTTTCCCAGCTCCACTGGATGATCGCGGACCGGGAAGAAACCATCGTAGTGGAAGCCGTGGCAGACGGACTTCATATTTATGATAATCCGGCCGGAGTCCTCACAAACAACCCGCCGTTTCCGCAGCAGATGTTCCGCTTAAATGATTACCGCGGTCTGTCTCCGAGGCAGCCGGAAAACACCTTCGCACCGGGTCTTGACCTTACGGCCTACAGTCGCGGTATGGGTGCATTGGGGCTGCCGGGCGATCTATCTTCTGCATCCCGCTTTATACGGGCTGCTTATGTCCGTGCAAATTCTTTATCGAAAGACTCTGAAAGCGCAAGCGTGAGCCAGTTCTTCCATATCCTGCACTCCGTAGAGCAGCAGAGAGGCTGTTGTGATGTAGGCGGCGAAAAGTATGAGATCACGATTTATACTTCCTGTTGCAATGCAGACAAGGGAATCTACTACTACACTACCTACGAAAATCACCAGATTACAGGCGTGGACATGCATGCGGAGAATCTGGATGGGGCAGAACTCGCACGGTATCCGCTTGTGCAGGGTGAGCAGATCTGCTGGCAGAACCGGAGAAAATAACAATTATTTCCCCGAGCTATATTCCCGCCCCATCTTACTTTTCTGCTTATTCAGATACATGTAGTGATCTGCCTTGTCGAACAGCGTCCGCAGCGTGCATTCTTTGTACTCGGTGGATACTGCCCAGCCGAATGCATAGCTGATTGGCGTGTGCTTTCCATACTGGTTGAAGCGGTCAACCGTTTCCTTTAATGCCTTCAGATGGGACATGATCTGGGGTTCATCGGTGTTGTAGATCACAGCCATAAATTCATCGCCGCCGTAGCGTCCCACAAAATCCATGGATGGGATGGTGTTTCTAAGGATCCGTGCGAAATTGGAGATCAGCGCATCTCCGGCAGAGTGCCCCAGGGAATCGTTGACGGTTTTTAAGTTATTCAGGTCAAAAACCAGGCAGCCGATGGGTTCCTCTGCCGAGATAAAGCTGGAATCCTGCAAAAGCTCCTCGCAGCGGCTCTTGTTAGGAAGGCCGGTGTGAACGTCAAGATACGCCTTTTGCTGGAGAATTTTGTTTGCTTTTGCGATTTTTCTTGCGGTGATATACTGGCGGAGAATCAGCACAAGAAGCAGGATCATATCGGCTGCGGAGATGTATTCGATCGACCGGATATGGCGTGCCAGCATTTCGGAATAATCCTCAGCGGCGGTTACGGTCTGGTCGGCAAGGTCGAAGTAGGTCTCACTCATGCCAACCACATCGGTTTTCAGATATCCGTTTTCGCGGACCAGAAGAATCTCCTGTTTTAGCTTTTCCCAGTAGGCAACCTGTTCATCCAGCTTCTGCTGGTAGGTATCGTCCGGGATGCGCACCAGCTCGTATTCGCCGGTGCCGTATTTCAGACCAGTCAGAATATTGTCCAGATATTGGATCAGATTATTGTTCGGGGCATCGGTAATTTCGAGCTTGACCAGACGCTGGGTCGCACCGCGCACCAGTCCGGCATAGTTGATGACCCGGGCTGTGCCCTGAATCTGTCCGATCTGGACCATCATGGTGCTGACAAGTCCGATCAGGATCACGATCAGTATGCTTTGCAGGGCAGTGAAAAAATTCTGCAGTTTCTTTATCTGTTCCGAGACAAACTGGGAACGTGTCATGACAATGCTGTCTGAAGATGCTGATGATGTTTGTTTCATAAGAACTCCTCCGAAAAATGTGCTATAATGCGGCTATTGTTTCCATAATATTTAAAACGCTGTTAACGGGCGAAGCGTTGAAAGGCAGTGCCGCCTGGTGTGGTCTCTGCAGACCAGGTGTAGGCTTCTGGCAAGCGGTCTTTATTGAAAATAGCATCCTGCCAGCGGTGTCTTGCGGCAGAATGCTTTTTATGTGGCGCATTATGATTCATATTTTTCCAGATCATATGACTGATCAGGAGACCTCGGATGGATGTCATGTTTTTTTCCTCGCTTGTTTAAGGTTTTGTGTTTTTACGATTCGTTGTCTCATGGAGACACTCATGACATCCATTATACTACAGTTGTTGCTATTATTGAACCACAGAACCCAGTCTTTTGCGGATTTCCGGACCGATACTCATGGCAAGCACCATCTTGATGAGGTCAGCCGGGATAAATGGGATAACGCAGACTGCAAGGGCAGCCGATACCGTGTAGTTGGCCTGGAAGCAGAACCATACGGTTCCGAGTGCATAGCAGACCAGGGTGCCGACGATCATGCCGACCAGCTGAACCCAGCGCTTTTTGCAGTGGTCAATCACAAATCCGGCAATGATTGCCATCGGGATAAAGCCTACTATGTAACCGCCGGTTGGTCCGGCGAGCTTGGCAACGCCACCGGTAAAACCGGAAAAGACAGGAAGTCCGGCAAAGCCGAGCAGTAAATAAATGAAATAACTGATTGTCCCTTTTTTCCAGTCCAACAGGTAAAGAGACAGATAGATGGCGAAATTAGTAAGAGAGATCGGCACCGGCCCGATCGGGATGGACAGCGGTGCGAGAATACAGGTGACAGCGGTCATAAGCGCTATCATAGTCATGGCATAAGTGTTGCTTCTCCGGAAAGATCCGGCGGTAGTCTGGTTTGTCATAGTGAACTCCTTTCGTTTTTTGTTAAGCGGATTCGATTTCGTAAGTGAAACCGGCTTCCTCAATGGCCCGGATGGTATCCTGGATTCCCTGCCCGCCCGCGGTCAGGTAACCGGAGGCAAAAATGGAATCCACCACGCGGAGCAGGTCTTTTTCTTTTCCCTTAAAATAAACTTCCCGTCCGGCAGCACAGCGGATATCAGATTTCGGGACCAGAAGTCTGGCAAGGCAGAGCACCTTCAGACAGTATTCCGTTGTGAGCCCAGAAATATCGGCGTGCTCTAACGGCGTACCCGGGATCGGAAGCAGGAAATTGATCGGGAGTGCTTCCGGCTGGATCTCGCGGAGTTCCAGAAGCATGTCGACAACATCTTCTTTGGACTCGCCCATGCCGATGATTCCGCCGCTGCAGATCTCAAATCCCAGTTCCTGAAGCATTTTGATGTTGGCCACGCGCTGCTCAAAGGTATGGGTGGAGCAGATGTTGGGATAATAGGAACGGCTGCTGTTTAAATTGTGGTTGATGCGGTCGAGTCCGGCTTCTTTTAAAATTTTTGCCTGATGCTCGGTCAGAAAACCAATGGAACAGCACAGATGCGTACCGGTTTCTTTCATTTTACGGATCCGTTTCGCCAGATCTTCGATTTCCGCGTCGGTGAATTTCATTCCGCTTAAGCCGATACAGTGGCGGGACAGATGGTTCTCGTTGACAAAGTCATTGTCTTTATATAATTTCTCATCGTCTACCCATTTGTATTTATCAATCTCAGCTTTGGAGCGGCAGGACTGGGCACAGTAAGCGCAGTCCTGGGAACAGTTTCCGCTGCGGGCATTGGTCAGGATATGGATGCTTACATGGTTTCCTTTATACTTTCTGCGCAGGACCTCTGCACGGGCGATGAGTTCCGGAAGTTCTCCATCCGGAGTGTTTAAGATGGCAAGCGCTTCCTCGCGGGAAAGCTGTGGATCGGTGGAAATATCAGGCGTTGTGCTCATAAGATCGGATCTCCTTTGATATGGTAAATAAAAATTGGCTTTGAGAAATAAAATAGCACGGGGAGATATGATTGTCAACCTATAATTGAAAATTAGTTAACAATTAGATGCAAGGAAATAGAAGACAGCCAGAGCATGTGGACAAGGGAGTCCATGTATTGCGATGAAATTTTCAGAGTTTCGAATTTGTTTAGAAAATACCGTTGTTTTGTTAAAAATAGGTTGGTAAAATCGAGATACTATATGATAGGTACGATTCGATATCCTATAGAAATGATAAAATGATTTTCCGGGCAGGACAGGTTTGGGGCTGCTGCCGGAAATCAAAGGAAGGGTGAATCAATATTATGGAATTAAGAATATTAGACTGGATCCAGACTTTTCGGACACCGCTTGGGGATTCGCTGATGTGTCTGATCACAGGCATAGGAAATGTGGGAATTATCTGGATTGTCCTTACCTGTATTTTATTGTTGATCCCCAAAACAAGAAAGTACGGTATGGTGGTGCTTGCGGCTCTGGTACTGGATATGGTTTTATGTAATGGTATTTTGAAGCCGTTGGTAGGCAGGGCACGCCCATTTACAGCAAATCCGTCGATTCAGCTTCTTGTCTCAAAACCGGCAGATTATTCTTTTCCGTCCGGTCATACGGCGGCAGCCTTCGCTGCCGTGTCGGCACTCTTTTTTGCCGGGGAGAAAAAAATCTGGAAAGGTGCACTGGTGCTGGCTGTACTGATCGCATTTTCCAGGTTGTATCTGTATGTGCATTATCCGACGGATGTGCTCGCAGGCGTTCTTGTGGGCTGCATTTGCGGGTACGCAGGAAACTGGATGATAAAGAAAATTCCTGCTAAGTTATCCCGGTAAAAATTAACTGGAAAGCACTTTTTTGGATTCCTCCAGATGAAAAACCAGCTCTTTTTGCAGTTGCAGAAGATGGCATTGTGAGAAACACAAATTCTTCACAAAAAAATTAGCACTCACCTATTGACAGTGCTAACAACATGTGCTATAGTACAGTCAATGTTATAGAAGTAGTATAACAGATGAGATAAAAGATGACGTTGCACTAAAAGGAATGGAGGTGTGATTTATGAATATAAACAAATTTACCCAGAAATCAATGGAAGCCGTCCAGAATTGTGAAAAGCTTGCTTACGAATATGGCAATCAGCAGATCGAACAGGAGCATCTGTTCTACAGTCTGCTCACACTGGATGACAGCCTCATTTTAAAATTGTTAACCAAGATGGGCATCAGCAAAGAGCTGATCACCAATGAAGCACAGCAGAAGCTGGCAGGACTGCCGAAGGTAAGCGGTTCCAGCCAGGTTTACATCAGCAATGATTTAAATAAAGTCCTCATCAATGCGGAGGACGAATCCAAAGCCATGGGCGATGAGTATGTCTCTGTAGAGCATATTTTCCTGTCCATGTTAAAGTATGCGGACCGCACCATGAAGGAGCTGTTCCGTCAGTATGGCATTACCCGCGACACCTTTTTGCAGGCACTGTCTACGGTGCGCGGCAACCAGAGAGTTGTCAGCGACAATCCGGAAGCAACCTATGACACCCTGGAAAAATATGGCTACGACCTGGTAGAGCGTGCGAAGGACCAGAAGCTTGACCCGGTCATCGGCCGTGACAGCGAGATCCGTAACGTAATCCAGATTCTTTCCCGAAAGACCAAGAACAACCCGGTCCTGATCGGTGAGCCTGGTGTTGGTAAGACGGCGGTTGTCGAGGGACTGGCCCAGCGTATTGTCCGCGGCGATGTTCCGGAAGGCTTAAAGAACCGCAAGCTGTTTGCGCTGGATATGGGCGCACTGGTCGCAGGTGCGAAGTATCGCGGCGAGTTTGAGGAGCGTTTAAAAGCGGTCCTGGAAGAAGTCAAAAAGAGCGAAGGACAGATCATTCTGTTCATCGATGAGCTGCATACCATTGTGGGAGCCGGTAAAACCGAAGGCTCCATGGATGCGGGCAACCTCTTAAAGCCGATGCTGGCCAGAGGCGAGCTGCACTGTATCGGTGCGACCACACTGGATGAATACCGGAAATACATTGAGAAAGATGCGGCCCTGGAACGTCGTTTCCAGCCGGTGCTGGTAGACCAGCCGACCGTAGAAGATACCATTTCCATTCTGCGTGGTATCAAGGAGCGTTACGAAGTGTTCCACGGTGTCAAGATCACGGACTCTGCCCTGGTGGCAGCAGCCGTGCTTTCTGACCGTTACATCACTGACCGGTTCCTGCCGGATAAGGCGATCGACCTGGTCGATGAGGCCTGCGCCCTGATCAAGACCGAGCTTGACTCCATGCCGACCGAACTGGATGAACTTTCCAGAAAGATCATGCAGATGGAGATCGAGGAGACTGCGTTAAAGAAAGAGACAGATCATTTGAGCCAGGAGCGTCTGGCTGACCTGCAGAAGAATCTGGCAGAGCTGCACGACGAATTCGCCAGCAAGAAGGCTCAGTGGGAGAATGAGAAGAATTCCGTTTCCCATCTGTCCGCATTGCGTGAGGAGATCGAGCAGGTAAACCGCGATATCGCAACTGCACAGCAGCAGTATGATTTAAATAAAGCAGCAGAATTGCAGTACGGCAAGCTGCCGCAGCTGCAGAAAGAACTGGAAGCCGAGGAGGAAAAGGTCAAGAATCAGGATCTGAGCCTGGTGCATGAGAGTGTCACTGAGGATGAGATTGCGCGGATCATCTCCCGCTGGACCGGCATTCCGGTAAATAAATTAAACGAGAGCGAGCGCAGCAAGATCCTGCATCTGGATACCGTGCTGCACAAACGGGTCGTAGGCCAGGATGAAGGCGTGGAAAAGGTAACCGAAGCCATCCTTCGTTCCAAAGCCGGGATCAAGGATCCGACAAAGCCGATCGGTTCCTTCCTGTTCCTTGGACCGACCGGTGTCGGCAAGACCGAGCTTGCGAAAGCCCTGGCTGAGGCACTGTTCGACGATGAGAACAATATGGTCCGTATCGATATGAGTGAGTACATGGAGAAGCACTCTGTAGCCCGCCTGATCGGAGCACCTCCGGGATACGTTGGTTACGATGAGGGTGGCCAGCTGACTGAGGCAGTCCGCAGAAAACCGTACTCTGTTGTTCTCTTCGATGAGGTAGAGAAGGCACATCCGGATGTATTCAATGTCCTGCTTCAGGTATTGGACGATGGCCGTATCACCGATTCCACCGGCAAGACCGTGGACTTCAAGAACACCATTCTGATCATGACCTCCAACATCGGTTCCCAGTATCTGCTGGATGGCATCGATGAAAACGGCAATATCAAGCCGGAGGCTGAGGCTATGGTCATGCAGGATCTGCGTGCCCACTTCCGTCCGGAGTTCTTGAACCGTCTGGACGAGACGATCCTCTTCAAGCCGTTAACAAAGGATAACATCAGCCACATCGTGGATCTGATGGTAGCCGATGTCAACCGCCGTCTGGAAGACCGCGAGCTGAAGGTAGAGCTGACCGGCAATGCCAAGAGCTTTGTAACCGACCACGGTTACGACCCGGCATACGGCGCACGTCCGCTGAGACGTTATCTGCAGAAGAATGTAGAGACGCTGGCTGCAAGGATCATCCTGGAAGGCAACATCAGCGAAGGCCAGACCATCGTGATCGATACCGATGAGAAGGGCGAGAAGCTGATCGCATATGTAGAGTAACAATATTATCAGGCTTAACAGCCCCGTGTGAACTGCCGAATGGCAGTTCACACGGGGCTTATTTCTTTCGCGAATTTCTGGAATGCCTTGGATGCTACGCTTTGCGGATATTCGGAGTCGGAGATCAGCAGGATGTTCCGTTCCGGAAACTGCTCCTGCACCTGGATCTGGAAGATGTTTCCGGCGGCGAGTTCGCTGTGGGCGAAGGCCTCGGGGATGAAGCCGATCCCTAAGTTGTGGCGCACGGCGGGCAGGATCAGGTCGGTGGTGGCCAGCTCCATGTCGGGCGAGAAGGAGAGTCCGTACTGCGCAAAGTAAGTGTTTAAAAAAGTACGGCTGATGGATTCTGAGGTCAGGCTGATCCAGGGGTAAGAGGCCAGCTCGCGCAGAGAGACCGGATGACCTTTCAGTTCCGAGAAGCGTTTTCCACTGATGAGAATGTCGCGGTAGGTGTGCAGCTTTTTCATGCGCAGAGGTTCGGAAATATGGAGCGGGAGAGAAGAAACCACGGCAAAATCCACCTTGCCGTCCCGCACAGCCTGAATGGAATCCTGGGTGCTGTGATTTAAGATCTGGAAGTGGACACCAGGATATTCCTCATGGAAATTTTCCATAGCTTCAAAAAGCCAGGAGTGGAGGGCGGTTTCTGTGGCGCTGATGGAGATGCTGCCATTCTCCAGCTGCAGCAGATCACTTAAGTGGCTTTCGGCGCGGAAAAACTGCAGGCATCCGGCGGAGACGTATTCAAAGAAGCGGCTTCCCTCGGCGGTCAGTTCCATTCCGGATTTGCTGCGGATAAAGAGACGGCAGCCAAGGTCTGCTTCCAGCTTGTGGATGACGCGGGTTACGGCAGGCTGGCTGGTGTTTAAAGCAGCGGCGGCGCGGGTTAAGTTGCCGTATTTTGCGACATAGTAAAAAATTTTATAGTATTCGAAATTAGATGTCATGGTATATTCTCCAAGTTTATCAGTCTGTTTTTCTCAAAAAGTTGTCTCCATTATATTACAGAAATCAAGGAAAATCCACGGTTTGCGGCATATCCATATCAAATTGATATGAATATAATGCAGAAATTGCATTTTACAGATTGGATTGTATGTGCGAAAATACAATGCGTAAACGTTAGAAAAATAACAAACCAAAATTTTTGAGCAAGAAACGCAACGTTTCCCATGTTGCGCAGACAGCAGCAAAACGACGTAAGTAAAGAAAGAGGTAAGATCATGGAGAACAACACCTGTCTGGAAAAGCAGCCTCTGTGTGAGGAAATGCTGGAAAAGATGAACGCCTACTGGCGTGCGGCAAACTATCTGTCTGCCGGTCAGTTATATCTGTTAGATAATCCGCTTTTAAAGAAACCGCTGAGCATGGATCAGATCAAAAAGAAAATCGTAGGACACTGGGGAACCGTTCCAGGACAGAACTTTGTGTATGTGCACTGCAACCGTGCTATCAAGCGCTATGATCTGGATATGATCCTTCTTTCCGGCCCGGGACATGGCGGCAACTTCCTGATCGCCAACACCTATCTGGACGGAAGCTACAGCGAGGTATATCCGAATATCAGCCAGGACGAGGAAGGTATGAAGAAGATGTTCAAGCAGTTCTCCTTCCCGTGTGGTGTTCCGAGCCACTGCGCTCCGGAAACGCCTGGTTCCATCAACGAGGGCGGCGAGCTGGGTTATTCCATTGCGCATGCATTTGGCGCCGTGTTCGATAACCCGGACCTGATCGCAACGGTAGTTGTAGGTGATGGCGAGGCAGAGACCGGACCGCTTGCGACTTCCTGGCAGTCCAATAAATTCTTAAACCCGGTCACCGATGGTGCAGTTCTTCCAATCCTGCACTTAAATGGTTACAAGATCAGCAACCCGACCATTTTCTCCCGTATCCCGCATGACGAGATTAAGTCCTTCTTCGAGGGCTGCGGCTGGAAGCCGTACTTTGTTGAGGGCGATGACCCGATGACCATGCACAAGAAGATGGCAGAGACCATGGACGCTGTGATCGAGGAGATCAAGGCTATTCAGAAGCATGCAAGAGATGAGCAGGACCAGGAGCGTCCGAAGTGGCCGATGATCATCCTGCGCACTCCGAAGGGCTGGACTGGTCCGAAGGTAGTAGACGGACAGCAGATCGAGGGCTCCTTCCGTGCCCATCAGGTGCCGATCAGCATGGAGAAGCCGGAGCATTTACAGCTGTTAGAGGAGTGGTTAAAGAGCTACCACGCAGAAGAGCTGTTTGATGAAAACGGACGCCTGATCCCGGAACTGGCTGAGCTGGCTCCGAAGGGCAATGCCCGTCTTGGCGCAAACCCGCATGCAAATGGCGGACTGCTGCTGAAAGACCTGCGTCTCCCGGATTTCCGCGAGTATGGCATTCCAGTTGAGCCGGGCAAGACCAAGGCTCAGGATATGATTGAACTTGGCGGCTATATCCGTGATATCTTTAAGCTCAATGAGGACAGCAAGAACTTCCGTATCTTTGGACCGGATGAGAGCATGTCCAACCGTCTTTACAAAGTATTTGAGGAGCAGAACCGCGACTGGAACGGCGAGCTGCTTCCGACCGATGATAAGCTGGCAAGAAATGGCCGTATCATGGATGGTATGCTGAGTGAGCATATGTGCGAGGGCTGGCTGGAAGGTTACCTGCTGACCGGCCGTCATGGCTTCTTCGCAAGCTATGAGGCATTTATCCGTATCGTGGATTCCATGGCTGCGCAGCATGCAAAGTGGCTGAAAGTCTGCAACCAGCTGTCCTGGAGACGCCCGATCGCATCCTTAAACTTCATCCTGACTTCCAACGTATGGCAGCAGGACCACAACGGATTTACCCATCAGGATCCGGGATTCTTAGACCATATCGCTAACAAGAAAGCAGACGTTGTCCGCATGTATCTCCCGCCGGATACCAACTGCCTGCTGTCCTGCTTCGATCACTGCATCAAGAGTAAGAACTATGTGAATGCGATCGTTGCATCCAAGCATCCGAGCTGCCAGTGGCTGTCCATGGAGCAGGCTGTAAAGCACTGCACCCAGGGTATCGGTATCTGGGAGTGGGCAAGCAATGACTGCGGCGAGGAGCCGGATGTTGTTATGGCATGCTGCGGCGATACTCCGACCCTGGAGACCATGGCTGCCGTTACCATTCTGAGAGATGAGCTTCCTGAGCTGAAGATCCGCGTTGTAAATGTGGTTGACCTGTTCAAGATGGAGTCCGACCATAAACATCCGCACGGCTTAAGCGATGCAGAGTACGATGCAATCTTTACTCCGGATAAGCCGGTTATCTTCGCATTCCACGGTTATCCGACCCTGATCCATGAGCTGACCTACGAGCGCAACAACCACAATATGTCTGTTCATGGTTACCAGGAGGAAGGTACGATCACGACTCCGTTCGACATGCGTGTCCAGAACCAGCTTGACCGCTTCAGCCTGGTGAAAGATGCCGTGATGCATCTGCCGCAGCTTGGCAACCGTGGTTCTTTTCTGATTCAGAAGATGAACGACAAACTGGTAGAGCACAAGCAGTACATTGCCGAGTACGGCCAGGACCTCGAAGAGATCCGCAACTGGGAGTGGCATGTACCGGTAGAAAAATAAGTACAGATGATAGTGAAACAGAAGTATTATATATAGAAGAAACGCCGTCCGCAAAATGGGCGGCGTTTCTTTGTCTAAAAAAATCAGCGGAGGTGCCGGTGGCACCTCCGCTGATCTGGCAGTTGTGGGTATACCGCAGGGCGGCACACCATGTTTAGAAGGATAATGAGGAAATGAATTACATCGCACGAACCGTCATTACTCCGGATCGTGCATGGACCATGCATTGTGGTCCGTGTGTAAGATCATGTGGGACTTGTGGGAAAGAGGATGTTCAAGGAAATCCTGGTACAGCTTTGCCACGTCCTGATTCTCATGGGAGAACCGGATCTTACTGTTCTTGTCGAGGAAGTGCAGGTTTTCACCGCGCACGCCTGCCAGTTCTTTGCCGTCACAGATCGGCTGTCCGCCGCCGCCGACACAGCCGCCGGGGCAGGCCATGACTTCTACGAAGTCATAAGATACATCGCCGCGCCGGATCGCCTCGAGGAGTTTTCTTGTGTTGCCGAGGCCGCTGACAATGGCGGTGCGGACCGTGGTTCCGTTAAAGTCGAGGTTTGCTTCTGTGAGTGCATAATCCTCATTGACGGTACGGATGTCATCAAAGAAATCCGGGTCCGGATTTTTGCCGGACAGGGCATGGTAAGCGGTTCGAAGTGCCGCCTCCATGACACCGCCGGTTGCGCCGAAGATGACGCCGGCACCGGTCCACTCCTGCATGAGGCTGTCTGGCTTTCGGTCAGTCAGCACTTCCGGCCGGATGTGGGTTTCGCGGAGCATGCGTGTGAACTCTCGTGTGGTCAGCACAATGTCCACGTCTTTCCCTGCGTATTCTTTATAGTAGAAATCCATGTTTGCCTCTGCCTTTTTTGCAACGCAGGGCATAACGGATACGGTCACAATATTTTCCGGGTCCACGCCGATGGACTGGGCGAAGTAGGTCTTCATGACAGCACCAAACATCTGCTGCGGGGATTTCGCGGTCGAAAGCTGCGGAACCATCTCCGGGAACTGGGTTTTTACAAAACGCAGCCAGCCCGGACAGCAGGAGGTGAACATCGGCCGGTTGTTTAAGGAACCGCTCTGGAACCGCTCCAGAAATTCGGTTGCTTCTTCCATGATCGTTAAGTCGGCGGAGAAGGAGGTATCGAACACGTAGTCCGCGCCCATGCGCTTCCAGGCATCTAAAATCTTGCCGACGGTAGCGTCTTCGCGTTTCATTCCCATGGCTTCGCCCCATGCAGTGCGGACCGCGGGAGCAATCTGGACTACAACGGTTTTCTTTTCATCTGCAATGGCATCCCATACTTTTTCGGTGTCATCGCGCTCGCGCAGGGCGCCCACCGGACAGTGGGTGATGCACTGGCCGCAGAGGGCACAGTCTGCATCGGTGATCTTGCGGTTGCCTTTGACATTGACGGTGGTTCTGGAACCGGTACTGGTCACATCCCAGATACCCAGTCCCTGCACTTTATCGCAAACCTGGATGCAGCGCATGCACTTGATGCACTTTTCCGTGTCGCGGATGAGCGGGAAATTCTTATCCCATGGAGCATGTTCTACACGCTCTTTAAACGGAAGGTCGATGATGTTTAAGTCGTTTGAAAGCGTCTGCAGAGTACAGTTGCCGCTGCGGACACAGGTTGCGCACTTAAAGTCGTGCTGGGAGAGGATGAGCTGTACATTCTGTTTTCTTGCCACACGAACCCGCGGACTGTTTGTTAGGATTTCCAGTCCCTCCTGCACTTTATTGTTGCAGGAGGTTACCAGCTTCTCTTTTCCGACAACCTCCACGAGACATACGCGGCAAGCCGCAATCTCGTTGATATCTTTTAAATAGCAGAGCTTTGGAATGTCGATTCCTGCAAGGGCAGCCGCTTCCATAATGGTGGTTCCCTCCGGAACCGAGATTTCGTTATGATCGATCTTTAAATTTACCATCTGTTTTCACGACCTCCTTTGAAGATTCCATAGCCGAAGTGATCGCAGCCGAGGCAGCGGCTTGCTTCCTGTCTTGCTTCTGCTTCGGTCATGCAGTTTTCCACGCCTTCGAAATCGCAGACGCGCTCGCAGGCCTCGCGCTCGGTCATATTGACACGGCCGCATGGAATGCGGTCACGCAGATCAGGCTCTGGAAGCACAACATCGCAGCTGATCGTGTGACGGAAACCAAGATATTCGTCTATGTTTGCCGCAACGACCTTGGCAGCGGCAATGGCTTTGATGACGGATGCCGGGCCGGACGCGCAGTCGCCGCCTGCAAATACGCCAGGCATATGGTCGAAACCGCCGTAGCGCTCGGTCTGGATCTTGCCGCGGTTGACCGGAAGACCGGCTTCCTCGAAGTGCTGGAATTCGATATCCTGTCCGATCGCCACGATCAGGGTCTGGCACGGAACAAAGATATCCGGCTCGCCGGTCGCACGCACACTGGCTCTGCCGCCTTTAATCTTGCTGATCATCTGCGGGGTGACATAGACACCGCGCACATGGTTGTTTTCATCGACATCGATCCGGGCCGGAGCCATCAGGGTTTTTACTTCAATGCCCTCGGCAACAGCGCCTTCAATCTCACCCGGAAGTGCAGTCATATCAGCTACACGGCGCCGGTAGAGGATAGAAACCTTCTTTGCGCCGAGACGTTTTGCTGTTCGGACTGCATCCATGGAAACGTTGCCGCCGCCAATGACAGCAACCTCCTGTCCGCTCAGATCCGGATTTAAGTTCTTTCCGACATCACGCAGGAAGTGGACTGCGGAGATGACACCTTCTGCAGATTCTCCTTCAATGCCAAGCTTTTTATCTGTGCTTGCGCCGATGGTGATGAGCACGGCATCGTATTCCTTGCACAGTTCCTGAATCGTAATGTCAGTTCCGATCCGTTTTCCGTACTCGACTTTCACACCAGTCTCCAGAATGGCGTTGATATCGTCATCAAGACGCTCCTTTGGCAGACGGTAGTTCGGGATGCCGTAGCGGAGCATGCCGCCCAGTTTCGGGAGCATTTCAAAAACGGTGGTCTGATGTCCCATGAGCTGCAGGTAATAAGCTGCGCTTAAGCCGCCCGGGCCGCCGCCGATGATGGCAATCTTTTTGCCGGTGGAAGCAGCACAGGCTGGCGGAGGAACTTTGCCGGCATAATCTGCTGCGAAGCGTTTCAATCCGCGGATGTTGACGGCGTCGTCAATGATGTTTCTGCGGCAGCGGGCCTCACACGGATGTTCACAGATGAAGCCGCAGGTGGTCGGAAATGGATTGTCCTTGCGGATCAGACGGATGGCATCGGCGTAGCGGCCTTCGCGTACCAGGGAAACGTAACCCGGAATATCCACATGGGCCGGGCAAAGGGAAACGCACGGAACCGGCTGCGTGTAGTTGCAGGTACAGCGGCCCTGATGAACGTGCTCCTCATAGTCTTCACGGCATTCTTTTAAGCTTCGGTATACCGTATGGGCAGCTTCGTAGCCAATGGCACAGTCAGCACCGTTCATAATGCTCTGGGACAGTTCCTCCATGAGCTTTAAGGTTTCCATGGTGGCTTCCCCGTTCATAACATCGGTGAGCAGGTTCTTTAACTGCCACAGGCCGACACGGCACGGGACACATTTGCCGCAGGTGTGGGTGTGGCACATCTCCACAAAGGCTCTGGTCATGTCAACCGGGCAGAGACCTGGCGGACTGGATTCGATTCGGCGTTCCAGGTCTTTGTACAGCTCCTCAATCATGAGCTGAGCCTGGTTGGGACTGGTGATTTCCAAACGACTCATAGTAGGTGTTCCTCCCTTTTTGTTAGGTGGCCATGCGCTTGATTGCCACGTTATTGTACAAAATGATGATGTTTCTCAAATACAACTGCCTCTAAGTATACAGAGTGCCAGAGAAAAAGGCAAGCGAAAACTAAAAATTTTTTAGGTTTTCTAAAAGTTTGTCAGAAATAAAACAAAGGAAGCCGCATTCCGGGTCTTTGGACCTTTCATGCGACTCCCTTTTGGGTATCTTATAAACTTAAAACTTTTTCTCATATTATCCGGCAAGACAGCCGCACTGCGCGGTCCTTGAAATGACCGCAGCTGAGACCAAGTATACAATAGGACCGCTTGTTTGGCAAGTCTTGTTTTGTTTCCGGTTGAAGCTTTTTTTCTCAACAACTAGAATACCACAACCAGCAGCATCTTAAACTGCTCCTGTCCATACACGGCATGCGGATGCTTTGCCGGCATGACGATAGACTCCCCTTCATGCAGTTCATATGCCTTGCCGTCGATGGTGATGCGGCCAACGCCGTCTAAGCAGATGACGAACGCGTCACCGCCAGATTCGTGGGTGCTGATCTCCTCGTCCTTGTCGAAAGCGAAGAGGGTAACGCTTAAGGCATCATTCTGGGCGAGGGTCTTGCTGACGACCTGGCCTTTCTGGTAGGAAACCTCATCTTTTAATGTGAGAACCTGGGACTTGTCGATATTTTTGATAAAGCTCATGATGATAAACCTCCTTGAATGTTGGATAAAATCTGCCCGTAACTGTTTTATGCTAGCAGTTACATATGATTCTATTATAAACGCAATAGCAAAGAAAATCCGTTGTCCAGGCAACAAAATGTTGAAATAGAAGCTATGCTGCAAAATTTGTTGTTTGTGCGATATATGAGCAGTGACGAAAACATTCCTTTCTGTCAGGTTGACGCCTTTTCTACTTTGTATTAGAATGAAATCAGCTGTAACGCATCAGAAAACCGAAACAGCAGATCCATCGGCGTCGTTACGCGGTCAGGCGCATGCGGGACGGCAATGCCAGATTCTGACAGAAAGTTAACAGCCGTTTTGGAAAAATTGATGTGAATGTAGAAAATTTAACAAATACAGGAGGACAAACTGGTGGATAAGAAGCAGCTTGCAATTGAAAAACACAAAGAATGGAAGGGAAAAATTGAGGTCATTTCCCGTGCGAAGGTTACAACTCCGGAGGAGCTGTCCATCGCCTACACCCCGGGCGTGGCAGAGCCGTGCCTGCTGATCGCAGAGGATGAGGACAAGGCTTACGATTATACCCGTAAAGGCAATCTGGTTGCTGTCATCACAGACGGAACCGCAGTGCTGGGACTTGGCGATATCGGACCGTCTGCTGGTATGCCGGTTATGGAAGGAAAGTGCGCACTCTTTAAAACATTTGCAGATGTAGACGCATTTCCGCTGTGTGTGGATTCCAAGGATGTGGACACCATCGTCAATACCATTGCCCTGATCTCCAAGAGCTTTGGCGGCATCAACCTGGAGGATATTGCAGCTCCGCGTTGTTTTGAGATTGAGAAAAAGCTGAAAGAGCGCTGTGACATTCCGGTCTTCCACGATGACCAGCACGGTACTGCTATCGTAGTAGGTGCTGCACTTCTGAATGCAGTGAAAGTAACCGGCAAGAAGATGGGCGAGCTCCGTGTTGTCATCAATGGCGCTGGTGCTGCTGGTGTGGCAATTGGTAAGCAGCTGATTGCAATGGGCTTTGGAAATATTATCATGTGTGACATCCACGGCATTATCTGTGAGGGCGATGCAAACTTAAATTCTGGTCAGGAAGAAATCTCCCATATCAGCAACAAGAATAAAGAGCATGGAACACTTGCTGATGCCTTGAAAGGTGCTGATATCTTTGTTGGTGTGTCCAGACCGAACCTGGTAACCAGAGAAATGGTAGCTACCATGAACCACGGTATTGTATTTGCCATGGCAAACCCGGTTCCGGAGATCATGCCGGATGAGGCAAAAGCAGGCGGTGCAGCCGTAGTTGGTACCGGACGTTCTGATTATCCGAACCAGATCAACAATGTGCTGGTATTCCCGGGACTCTTCAAGGGCGTTCTTGCAGTACGTGCGAAAGACATTACCGAGAAGATGAAGATCGCGGCAGCGCATGCGATTGCTTCCGTCATTCCGGAGGAGGAACTGAATGCAGAATATGTGATTCCGTCTTCCTTTGACAAGAGAGTTGCCCTGGCAGTAGCGAATGCAGTAGCAAAGGCTGCTGTGGAAGAGGGCATCAACCGGGTTCCGTATGAAGAGATAAAGTAATGGTTTGGAACTTCATCCGTACGAAATAAAAATCACGAAAAAATGAGAATCAAAAAGATCTCATAAGTGCTATATAAGATAAGAAGAAATTTCTTCTGCAAAGAATCTGTTAAAACCGTCACATTTTCAGGGTGTGACGGTTTTTTTGGTATAAGTGTGGTTTTAAGTGGCAAGTTTGACAATTTTTATCGGTTGTTTTTGTGAAAATGTTCGATAAAAAAAAGACAGAAATGTTTGCAATGTGCAAGATTCACCATTTTTAAACGAAACATCTATTCATAATGGACAAAACCAAAAAGTTTGGTTATAATATGTAGTACATGCAAAAATGCAGAAAGAGGTGAGCGTTGGTGCATTATAAGAAAAGCGTATTCCGTAGTCTTGCCATGGTAACACAGCTTGGCCTTAGCGTACTGACTCCAATCCTCCTGTGCATTTATACAGGTTATCTGGTGGATTCCCATTTTGGGACGAAGCTCATGGTACCAATGCTGATCCTTGGGGTGTTGGCTGGCGGACGCTGTGGCTGGATTATGGCGAAGAATACTCTTTTGCAGGAGCAAAAAGAGGACGAACGTCTAAGACGTGAGCAGCAGGTCGGACAGCAGCGCAGTGGAATCAGCAAACCGAAACAGCCAAGCCGTATTACGGGTGCAGGTGCAAGGTCAGACAGCAAAGGAGGCAGATCACAATGAGATGGCTGAGTAAGTCAACAAAGCGGCTGCTTGCGGAGATGTCGGCCGGGATTATTTTTTACAATCTGGTCCTGATCGTTCTTTCGTTTCTGCTTCTTCCCAAGGTTTCCTATCCGGTTATTCCGGTAGTCCTGGGACTGATTGCAGGAGCAGCAGGAGCGATCTGCATGCTGATCCATATGGCGGTGACGACCGAGCGGGTACTCGACAGCGGAAGTGAGAACTATGCGAACAAATATACCGTTGCGCAGAGCATGCTGCGCAAGCTTGTGTTTGTGGCAGCACTTCTGATTTGCTGGAAAGTGCTTAAGATCGATCTTCTGGCAGCGGTCATCGGCGCTATGGGCATGAAAGCAGGTGCATACCTGCAGCCACTGATTCACAGAATTTCCGGTGGAAAAGATCCTGAGCCTTCTGTCCAGGCAGAAAGCACGGAGCAAGACCGTCCGGGGATATCATGAGAGAAAGGAGGAACCGTGAATGGGAATGCTGATTTCCAATGAGCCTGACTTTATGATACACGGGGTATTAAAATACCAGTTGTTCGGTCAGGATTTTTGGATCACAACAACGACCATAGGCATGTGGATCATCACCGCGCTGATTTTGATTCTTGCGGTACTGGCAAACCGGACCTTGAAAAAGGCAACGGACCAGCCCGGAACGTTTCAGAATGTGCTGGAGATGGCGTACGAGGCACTGCAGGGCATGACTGCAGGAATTCTGGGAGGCAATGCAAGACGTTTCATCAACTACATTGGAACGATCTTTGTATTTATCCTCTTCTGTAACTTAAGCGGTCTGCTGGGACTGCGTGCTCCGACTGCAGATTATGGCGTTACTTTCCTGCTTGGTATGTTTACGTTCTTTATTGTAAACTACCAGGGCATCAAGAACAGGGGCGTAAGACATTTTACCAGCCTGTTTGAGCCAACACCGATCTTATTCCCGATCAACTTAATCGGTGAGATCGCGAACCCGATTTCCATTTCCCTGCGTCTGTTCGCAAACCTGCTGTCAGGCGTGATCATTATGGGATTATGGTATGGCATGATGCCGATCTTTACCAATATCGGTATTCCGGCGGCACTTCATGTTTACTGTGATGTATTCTCCGGTGCGATCCAGACATACGTATTCTGTATGCTGACCATGGTTTATATCAATGATAAGATGGAATAAGCCAAGTCATGCCAGGATGAATGGCACATCACATCAATTTATTTTATTTTTTAGGAGGACTTAACTATGAATGGTATCTCAGGACAGGACTTTATCTTTGGTTGTTCCGCAATCGGCGCTGGTCTGGCAATGATCGCCGGTATCGGACCTGGTGTAGGACAGGGTATTGCAGCTGGTCACGGTGCAGCAGCAGTAGGCCGTAACCCGGGTGCAAAATCCGATATCACTTCCACCATGCTTCTTGGTCAGGCAGTAGCAGAGACCACCGGTCTGTACGGTCTGGTTGTTGCTATCATCCTGATGTTCGTTAAGCCGTTCGGCGCATAAGAACAGAAACGTTACGGAGAGCGTAGCGAACAGTAACGAACGAAAGGAGGCGTAAGACTTGGACAGATTGATCGGATTTGATCCGCAGCTTCTGCATGATGCAGTGCTGACCGGTATCAATATCTTCATTTTATTCTTTGCATTGTCCTATCTGCTTTTCAATCCGGTGCGCGATGTGCTGGAAAAGAGAAAACAGAAGATTGCCGGGGAACTGGCTTCTGCTGCGGAAGACAAAGCTTCTGCAGAGTCCATGAAGGCGGAGTACGAGGCAAAATTAAGAGACGTGAACAAAGAAGCTGAGAGCATTCTGGAGACTGCACGGCGTAAAGCCAAAGCCCGTGAGGAGGAAATGCTCGATGAAGCCAAGGCCGAAGCAGCCAGAATCATTGAGCGGGCAAACCGCGAAGTCGAGCTGGAGAAGAAGAAAGCCCTCGATGACATGAAGCAGGAGATCGTAGACATTGCTGCTTACATGGCAGAGAAGGTGGTTGGAAACTCCATCGATGTAAAGATTCAGGATGCTTTGATTGATGAGACTTTGAAGGAAATGGGTGAACATACATGGCAAAGCTAGTTTCAAAGGTGTACGGTGATGCATTGTTTGAGACAGCCATGGAAAAAGAGATCATGGACACGCTCTACGAAGAGACCAGTGCCCTGCTCCCCATTTTACAGGACAACCCGGAACTCTTTTCCGTTCTCGGAAATCCGCAGATCGTAAAAGAAGAAAAGGTTACCTTATTACATCAGGTCTTTTCCGGAAAGATTGCGGAGGAGCTGATGGGCTTCTTGAGCATCATTGTTGAGAAAGACAGACAGAACGAGATGATCTCGATTCTGGAATATTTCATCCAGAGGGTGAAAGAATTCAAAAAGATCGGAGCTGCTTATGTGACCAGCGCAGTGGAGCTGGGCGTGGAGCAGAAGGCCGCTTTGGAAAAAAGACTGCTTGAGACCACCGGTTATGTGCAGTTTGAAATGCATTACGATGTGGATGCGTCCCTCCTTGGGGGCATGGTCATCCGCATCGGAGACCGTGTAGTGGACAGCAGTATTAAGACAAGGCTTTACGGGCTGAAGAAGGAGTTATCCGCGCTTCAGCTGGCATAATAAGCCGGAAAGGAACAGACAATGAATTTGAGACCAGAAGAAATCAGTTCGGTAATCAAAGAACAGATTGCAAAGTATTCTACCAAACTGGAAGTCTCTGACGTCGGAACCGTTATCACGGTTGCGGACGGTATCGCTCGAGTTCATGGACTGGAGAAAGCCATGCAGGGTGAGCTTCTGGAATTCCCGGGAGAAGTATACGGCATGGTCCAGAACCTGGAGGAGGACAACGTAGGTGTCGTTCTCTTAGGTGATACCAGGAACATCAGTGAGGGAGATATCGTTAAGACAACCGGACGTGTGGTTGAGGTCCCGGTAGGCGACGCCATGACCGGACGAGTTGTCAACGCACTGGGTATGCCGATCGATGGCAAAGGCCCGATCGAGACTGACAAATTCCGCCGTGTTGAGCGTGTCGCTCACGGCGTAATCGAGAGAAAATCGGTAGACACCCCGTTACAGACCGGTATCAAGGCAATCGATGCCATGATCCCGATCGGCCGTGGACAGCGTGAGCTGATCATCGGTGACCGTCAGACCGGTAAGACCGCGATCGCGATCGATACCATCATCAACCAGAAAGGTCAGGGCGTTCACTGTATCTACGTGGCAATCGGTCAGAAGGCATCTACCGTTGCCAACATTGTAAGAACCTTAGAGGAGTTCGGCGCTATGGACTACACCACTATCGTAGTTTCCACAGCATCCGACTTAGCTCCATTACAGTACATCGCACCATATTCCGGATGTGCGATCGGTGAGGAGTGGATGGAAAACGGAGAGGACGTACTGGTTGTCTACGATGACTTAACCAAGCACGCTGCCGCTTACCGTACCCTGTCCCTTCTTCTGAAGAGACCGCCGGGACGTGAGGCTTATCCGGGCGACGTATTCTATCTGCACTCCAGACTGCTGGAGCGCGCATCCCGTCTTTCTGACGATTTAGGCGGCGGTTCCTTAACCGCACTGCCGATCATCGAGACCCAGGCGGGCGATGTATCCGCATACATTCCGACCAACGTAATTTCCATTACCGATGGTCAGATTTACCTTGAGACTGAGATGTTCAACTCCGGTTTCCGTCCGGCAATCAACGCTGGTCTGTCCGTATCCCGTGTAGGCGGCGCGGCACAGATCAAGGCAATCAAGAAGATTGCAGCGCCGATCCGTGTGGAACTGGCACAGTACCGTGAGCTGGCAAGCTTCGCGCAGTTCGGTTCCGAGCTGGATGCCGCAACCACCGAGCAGCTGGCACAGGGCGAGCGCATCCGTGAAGTCTTAAAACAGCCTCAGTACCAGCCAATGCCGGTTGAGTACCAGGTAATCATCATTTACGCAGCAACCAGAAAGCATCTTCTTGATATTCCGGTTGCAGATGTGCTGGCATTCGAGAAAGATTTATTCAAGTATATTGACAGCAAGTACCCGGAGATCCCGGCAGCAATCCGCGACACCAAGGTGCTGTCTGAGGAGACCGAGGCTCTGCTTGTAAAAGCGATCAAAGAGTGCAAAGAGCAGCGCTAGATAAGGCAGGTGAACGATCATGGCATCGATGAGAGATATTAAACGCAGAAAAGCAAGTATCCAGAGCACCGGCCAGATTACCAAAGCCATGAAGCTGGTTTCTACAGTCAAGCTGCAGAAATCCAGACAGAAAGCAGAAGGCTCCAAGCCTTATTTCGACTTGATGTATGAGACGATCTCTTCTATGCTGAAAAAGTCAGGAACCATCGACCACAAATACCTGCGGGCAGGCAATACGGATGGAAAGGCGGTCATCGCGATCACTTCCAACCGCGGCCTTGCCGGCGGCTACAACAACAACATTGTCAAGCTCATCGCAGGAAATGAGGCGCTGACCCCGGAGAAGACCCGGGTCTACGCCATTGGCCGTAAGGGCCGTGACGGACTGGCAAAGAAGGGCTACGAGATCACTGCGGACTACTCCGAGGTGATCGACGAGCCGGCTTACCAGGATGCGGCAGATCTCACAAAAGAACTGCTGGCAGCATTCGGACGCGGAGAGGTCGGAGAGATCTATCTTGCATATACTTCGTTCAAGAACACCGTAGTTCATATTCCGAAGCTCATCAAGCTCCTTCCGTTTACCATGGAAGAAAGCGGCGAAGCAGAGGCTCCGAAAGCGGAAGCACTCATGAACTACGAGCCGAGCGAAGAAGAAGTGCTCGATATGATCATCCCGAAATATATGAGCAGTCTGATCTTTGGTGCGCTGCAGGAGGCAGTTGCCAGTGAAAATGGCGCGCGTATGACCGCCATGGATTCGGCAACCAACAATGCAGAAGAGATGCTGGGCAAGTTAGAGCTGCAGTATAACCGTGCGCGTCAGGGTTCCATTACCCAGGAGCTTACGGAGATCATTGCAGGCGCAAATGCGATCAATTAATCTGTTTTGACAGAGCCTGGTGCCCTGCCAAAACGATAGCGCTCCCAGGGAGTGCATTCGAGAAAGAAATAAAAGGAGAAGCAAGATGGCAGAACAAAATACTGGTAAGATCACACAGATCATCGGTGCGGTCATGGATATCAAGTTCTCCCAGGGCAAGATTCCGGAAATCAACGAGGCAATCAAGGTACCGCTCGAGGACGGCGGCACCCTGACCGTCGAGGTTGCACAGGATCTTGGTGACGATACCGTAAGATGTATCGCAATGGGAACCACCGATGGTCTGAGACGTGGTATGGACGCCATTGCAACCGGCGCACCGATTTCTGTACCGGTTGGTGAGAATACGCTGGGCCGTATTTTCAACGTACTGGGCGAGCCGATCGACAATAAAGAAAAGCCACAGGTGGAAGAGTATCTTCCGATCCACAGAAAAGCTCCTACCTTTGAGGAACAGTCCACCCAGACTGAGATCCTTGAGACCGGTATCAAAGTCGTAGACCTGCTCTGCCCTTATCAGAAGGGTGGTAAGATCGGTCTGTTCGGCGGTGCTGGTGTAGGTAAGACCGTCCTGATCCAGGAGCTGATTCGTAACATCGCTACCGAGCACGGCGGATATTCCGTATTCACCGGTGTAGGTGAGCGTACCCGTGAGGGTAATGACCTTTACTACGAGATGACCGAGTCTGGCGTTATCAATAAGACCACCATGGTATTCGGTCAGATGAACGAGCCGCCGGGAGCACGTATGAGAGTCGGCCTGACTGGTCTGACCATGGCAGAGTACTTCCGTGACAAAGGTGGTAAGGATGTCCTGTTGTTCATCGACAACATCTTCCGTTTCACCCAGGCAGGTTCCGAGGTATCTGCACTGCTTGGACGTATGCCGTCCGCAGTAGGTTACCAGCCGACCCTGCAGACCGAGATGGGTGCTCTGCAGGAGCGTATCACCTCCACCAAGAACGGTTCCATTACTTCCGTACAGGCAGTTTACGTGCCGGCCGATGACTTAACTGACCCGGCTCCGGCAAACACCTTCGCACATCTGGATGCAACCACGGTATTAAGCCGTGCCATCGTAGAGCAGGGTATTTACCCGGCAGTAGACCCGCTGGAGTCCACCTCCCGTATCCTCGACCCGCGTGTCGTTGGTGAGGAGCACTACAAGGTAGCCCGCGGCGTGCAGGAGGTTCTGCAGAAGTACAAAGAGCTGCAGGATATCATCGCCATGTTAGGTATGGATGAGCTTTCCGAGGAAGATAAACTGACCGTATCCCGTGCACGTAAGATCCAGAGATTCTTATCCCAGCCGTTCTTCGTAGCAGGACAGTTCACCGGTCTGGAAGGCCGTTACGTTCCGTTAAGCGAGACCATTCAGGGCTTCAAGGAAATCCTGGAAGGCAAGCATGACGACATTCCGGAGCAGTATTTCCTGAATGCAGGTAATATCGATGACGTTCTTGCCCGCGTGAAATAGGGGGTATGTCTATGGCTGATGGAATGAAATTAAAGGTTGTCACCCCGACCGGCGGGTTCTACGACGGAGATGTCTCCATGGTAGAGCTGACCACCACCGAGGGTGAGATCGGTATTTACCCGGACCACATTCCGCTGACTGCTGTTGTTGCGCCAGGCGTCCTCAAGATCCATGAGAACGGCGGCGAGAAGGAAGCAGCACTCATGTCCGGATTCATCACCATTCTGCCGGAGCAGGTAACGATCATGGCAGAGGTAGTGGAGTGGCCGGATGAGATCGACTATCACCGTGCAGAAGAGGCACGTTCCCGTGCGGAGCGCCGTCTTTCCTCCGGTCAGGCTGATCTTGATGTAGTGCGCGCAGAAGCAGCGCTCAAGCGCGCGCTGGTGCGTTTGAATTTGAGACATTAAACAAAATAGAGCAATAAAAACGGAGCATTCGCAAATGATCTTAGCGAATGCTCCGTTTTTGCTGTTAATTTGTATAAGAATCTTTATTCGTACAAAAATCCCGGCTCATTATAGATCAGAGCCATGAACTCCACATCTTCGCTGGAGTTGTTTTCCAGGCTGTGGAACTGTCCGACCTCGATGATGCAGCAGTCGCCAGGGCCAACTTTGGTGACAGACTTGTCGTTGTCGATGAAGTCAGCCTGTCCCTTTAAAATGTAATACGGCTCGGTGTCATGGACGTGCTGGTGCCAGCCTACGCTTGCGCCCGGAGGAAGTACCACCTTAGCGTACATTCTTCCGTGACCTAAAAATTCTTCTTTGGAAATGATGTGATGCACATATGCGGTACCTTTGCCGCCGCCCAGATGTTCAACCGCAACAGTATTTTCTTTGCGAACCATAATTTCAGCCTCCTTAGTCTGTAATACCGTGACTGTTCCATGTTTCCACGGTCACGTGTTATCAAAAGTATATCCCAAAATGAAACAAAATGAAATATAAAATTATGGAAGATTACAATCTTAGCATCCGGTATCCGACTCCGATATGGGTCTGGATCTGCTGGGGCGCGCCCGGAGCGGATTCCAGCTTTTTGCGGAGCGTTGCCATAAAGACCCGGAGAGAGGCTACGTCGCTTTTAAAGCTGCTTCCCCATACATGCTCGGTGATATAGGTGTGGGTCAGGACCTTTCCGACATTGCGTGCCAGCAGGCACAGAAGCTTGTATTCGGTGGGGGTCAGGGACAGCGGTTCCTCGTTTAAGCAGGCGCATCCGGCAGAAAAATCGATCTTTAAAGGACCGTTTTGGAAAACGGAATCCCGGGCAGATATATTTTCCTGTATAAAGCTTAAACGGCGCTGGGTCACACGCAGGCGGGCCAGAAGCTCATCAACGGAAAAGGGCTTGGTCAGGTAATCATCGGCACCATTGTCCAGAGCTTCAATCTTGTCGGTATCCTCGCTGCGGGCGCTGATGACGATAATGGGGGTCATGCTCCAGGTGCGGATCTGCCGGATGATGTCGATGCCGTCAATATCTGGAAGTCCAAGATCCAGCAGAATGATATCCGGATTGTGGGAGGATGTCTCGATCAGCGCGGTTTCTCCGTTTGCTGCGGTTAAAAAGCGGTAATCGTGCAGCTTTAAGGTGGTAGTGATCAGGTTGCGGACGGGTGCATCGTCCTCCACAACCAGAATCAGCGGTTTATTCATGGATAGTTACCTCCTCGCAGGGTAATGTAAAGGTAAAGACACAGCCGGAGGGCGTATTGTCAGATACGGAAATTTCTCCTCCGTGGGCCCGGATAATGGAGCGGCATAAACAGAGTCCAAGACCAAGGCTTCGGCGGCTGTCCGCGATGCGGTTTGCGCCGGTATAACACATATCAAAGACAAAAGGCTTTGCTTCATCCGGAATGCCCGGACCATCATCCGTGACCCGGATCCGCACCTTTGATGCCAGCCTGTCGGTCAGGATCTGGATCCGGCTGCCCTTTTGTGTGTATTTGATGGCATTGTCCACCAGGTTGATGATGACCTGCACAATGAGCCGGGCATCCATGCGGGCAAGCAGAAAATCATCCGTGCTTTCTGCTGTAATGCTATGTTCAACGCTTTGACGGCTGACATGACGGAGCGCTTCGGAAATGACCTCGCTGACCAGTTCGGTTTCCATGCGCAGGTTCATGCGGCCGTCTTCAATGCGGGTGACAGCCAGCAGATTTTCTACCAGATTGATCAGCCACATGGAATCGTCGTAGATGTCCGCGTAGATCTGCAGCCGGGTGGCTTCGTCGATGGCGGAATGGTTGGAGAGCAGGTTGCTGGCATTGCCGGATATGGCAGTCAGCGGGGTGCGCAGATCATGGGAGATGGTACGCAGCAGATTGGCCCGGAACCGTTCCTTTTCCATCAGAAGAGCTGCCTGCTCTTTTTCCCGGATATTCTGGCGGTTTTCCATGGCCAGGGCGCCTTCTCCCAGTATGGAAACCAGAACGCTGTATTCAAAGGAATCCATGGGATGCTCTCCGGCTTCCATGCCGGCAACTCCATAGACAGCATCCTGTACCCGGATGGCCAGATAATGGCACAGAGCATCCGGAAAAGTGTCGGTATAGGCACCGGCCCGTTTGTTGTGAGCCAGAACCCACAGGGCAACCTCCCGTTCCCGGGGGCAGGTCAGAAATTCAGATTTTTCTGTGGAAGCAGGATCCGGGGAGAGGATGGGTGTTCCTAATGTCCCATGTTGAACCGGGTAAATGATGATGTGTTTCCCGAGTAATTTTTGGATCTGGGAAATCAGGGTATTCAGGATTGCTTTGTCGGTTTCTGCCTTTTGCAGAAGCTGGTTGGTGTCAAACAGGACCTTGGTGCGGTAGGCCAGCTTGGCGGACTGGCGGGCGTGATCCTTCAGACGGGTGGTCAGGGCACTGCTTAACAGGGCCACGGCAAACATCACAATAAAGGTGACCGGATATTCCTTTCCGTACACATGAAAGGTGAAGCGAGGAGTGGTAAAAAAATAGTTAAAAACAATAACGCTGCAGGCAGAAGCCAGCAGACTGCAGCTCCATCCGGTCGTGGCGATGGAGGCCAGCAGGACTCCGAGGATATAAAGCGTGATGATGTTTGCCTCTGACAGTCCGGCCCGGTAGAAGAAGAGACCGGTCAGTGTCACGGAAATCAGAATGCAAACGGTGCGCAGCAGATCTGTTGCCTGAATATTCCAGACTGCATTCCGGAGATGCCCTCTGGGGTGGTAGCTGCTGTGAGCGGAGGCAGCATCCGGAATAATGTAGATATCCAGATTCGGCGCGATTTCTGTCAGCTTTTCTGTCAGGGACGGCTTGCTCCAGATATGTCGCCGCCGGATATTGCTGCGCCCAAGGACAATTTTTGTAATATTGTTGAGGCGCGAAAATTCCGCGATCTGGTAGGAAACATCGTCACCGTATACGGTTTCGATGGAGGCTCCAAGCTGCTCGGCCAGACGCATGTGTTCTTTCAGACGATTCTGATCTTCTTTGGACATGGCAGAATGATCCGGTGTCTGGACATAGAGCGCAGTCAGGGTGCCATGAAAGGCCTCAGACATACGGGCACCCGTCTGCACGATCCTCAGGTTTGATGGCGCAGAAGAAAGACAGACGAGGATATGCTCTCTGGTCTGCCTTTCGGAATGATATGTTTCAGAAAAATTGTTATCCTGTATCATAATGCTGGATCCTTCCATATTCGGGCATGGTTTTTCTGATTTCCATCATAAAACGGATTCTTTTGCAAATCAATCTAAAGAATCATTTTCTTCCGGCATTTTCCGGTCAGGATCCGGCCGCTGCTGTTCCATGCGCAGATTCCCTTTGCGCAGCCGGTCCAGAATCTGGTCAATCCGGCTCATAAGCAGATAGATGAAGGTAAAAAACAGGATGAGAAAGAGAATCAGAATCAGATTTCCCATAAGATCACCTCCGAAATCAGATCCGGAAACATTTCTGCAGATCGCGGTAGCGGCCAAGGACCAGGATGGAGTCTCCTGCGCAAAAACTGGTCTGCGGCGTAACCGAATACTCAATTTTGCCATTATGGCGCACTCCGATGATGTTGATGCCATACTGCTTCCGGATGTCGATCTGCGAGACACTCATGCCGATCCACTGGTCAGGAAGATCGACTTCAAACAGATCATGATCTCCGTCAAGATCAACAAAATCCCGGATGTGGTCAGAGCTGCAGCGAATGGCGGTCCACTTGGCCAGCTGTTTTTCCGGGTAGACGACTTCATCCGCGCCGTTGCGCAGCAGGAACTTGGCATGGACATCTCTGGCAGCCCGGGAGACAACCAGTCTGGCACCCAGCTCTTTTAAGAGCGATGTGGTTTCCAGGGAACTTTGAAAGTCAGTTCCGATGGCAACAATGCAGACATCGAAATTGCGTACGCCCAGGGAAGAAAGAAAATCCTCCGAGGTGCTGTCGCCAATCTGAGCGCTGGTCAGGAAAGGAAGAGCTTCGTTGACACGCACCTCATTATGATCGACTGCCATCACCTGGTGCCCCAGGGAATGCAGCTCCATGGCAATATGTTTTCCAAAACGGCCGAGGCCAATCAGTAAAATTGATTTCATAATCTTGCTCCTTTACGTGTTATCCTACAGTGATTTTTTCCAGCGGATATTTGCCAAACCGGATCCGGTGTCCGGACAATGCGGCGTAGATTAAAGTCAGTCCTCCGACTCTTCCCAGATACATCAGAATGATCAGGATGATCCGGGAGATACTTCCGAGTCCGGGAGTAATGCCGAAGCTGAGACCGACCGTGCCTACCGCTGAGGCTGTTTCAAACATACATGCCATCATGGGAAGATCCTCTATGCGGCTGATGAGAAATGCGCCGGTCAGACAGAGACTGAGATACATCATCAGGATGGAGGCAGCATTTGCTACAGTTTCCGGGGCAATCCGGCGCTTAAACAGCTCCGGGTTTTCGTTCCGCCGAAAGACCGATACGGCAGTGGCGGTAAGAACTGCGAGGGTAGTGGTTTTCATGCCTCCTGCAGTAGAACCGGGACTTCCGCCGATGAGCATCAGAATGATGGTCAGCATCTGGCCGGATTCAGTGAGTTTACTGAAGTCTGCTGTGTTAAAACCGGCAGTTCGTGGAGTTACCGACTGAAACAAGGATAAAAGGATCCTGGTTCCAAAGCCTCCCTGTCGGAATTCTCCGAAATAGAAATAGAGGGCAGGAAACAGGATCAGGATGGCTGTGGTGGTTAAAATGACCTTGCTCTGCATGCGGTACCGGCTGAAATGAAGCTGATTGCTTCGAATATCTTCCCAGGTCAGAAAGCCGATGCCGCCGATGATGATAAGTGCCATGATGACCAGGTTGACCAGTGGGCTTGCGGCATAAAGAGTGAGGGAAGAAAAGGGAATGCGGATTCCCATCAGATCGATCCCTGCGTTGCAGAAGGCGGAAATGGAATGGAACATGGCCATCCAGAGTCCGCGGATGAGGCCAAAATCTCTGCAAAATACAGGGGCCAGCAGAGCGGCACCGGACAGCTCGATCAGGAGCGTAGCCCGGATGATAAAGCCGGTCAGGCGCACAATGCCGCTCATCTTTGGTGCGGCCACGGCTTCCTGCATGGTACTGCGCTGCATCAGACCGATCTTGCGTCCAGAAATGATGGTGACTGCCGCAGCGACAGTTACGACTCCCATGCCGCCAATCTGGATCAGCACCAGGATCACAGCCTGACCGAAAACGGACCAGTAGGTACCGGTATCCACCACGATCAGGCCTGTCACGCAGACAGAGGTGGTGGAGGTGAATAATGCACTTAAAAACGGAGTAACGCAGTGGGTGGCGGAGGAAACCGGCAGCATTAAAAGAAGTGCGCCGGCCAGAATGACTCCGGCAAATCCCAGGACAATGATCTGAAAAGAATTTAATGGTTTTATGGAAAATGGTTTCATGGATACAGCTCCAATCTTCTGTCGGGCAGTGATACCGTTGTTTTTGTTAGTTCCATTATAGAAAAAAAGAGTTAAAGAGGGCACAAAGGTATTTTGCCCGGTATTAAGATGGTACAAAGATTCTGGCTCCTGCTTTTTGTATTGTATGGAAAACAGTGAAAATATATAGTAAACTATAGTAAAAACATGCTGTTATTGGACAATATTTGGGGTACACATTTCAGGAGAGATTCATGAAAAAAAATAAGCGATATGACAGTCAATATTTTGTGGCAGCAGGAATCTCCCTGCTGCTTCTGACAGCAGTATTTCAGCTTTCTGCCCGGACACTTCCGGGCTTTGGCACCTGGTATGCCCACCATATTTACCCGTGGATCGTGGAGGGTGTGGGGCGATTGACGGGGCTGCTGCCATTTTCTGTAGCGGAGATGGGGCTGTATGGTCTGCTGTGCCTGCTGTTTCTGGATGTGGTGCGTCTGTCTGCGGCGCTAATCCGACCGGAAACTGCAAAAATTCTGACAGTCATTGGCAGGCGGTGGCTTTTGATCGTCGGTACGCTGCTGTTTTTATACACCGTTAACTGCGGCATCAATTACTATGCCTCCTCTTTTTCTTCTTATGCCGGTCTGGAGGATGGCACTTACGCTGTGGAAGAGCTGGAGGCCCTGTGCAGTGATCTGGTGGAGCTGGTCAATGAATCTGCAAAATCCGGTCGGCAGTTTTATCGGGAGAACCGCAGTGCCTGGCGGGCAGAAGCGGTAACAGCCATGCAGGCGGCAGGAGAACAATTCTCCTGTCTGGGAGGATTTTATCCAAAACCAAAGGAGGTTTTGGTATCCCAGATCCTTTCCGTGCAGCAGCTGTGTGGCGTTTACTCTCCGTTTACGGTGGAAGCGAACTATAACGGGGACATGCCAGATTACAACGTGCCTCATACCCTTTGCCATGAGTTATCCCATTTGAAGGGCTTTATGCGGGAGGATGAGGCGAATTTTATCGGGTATCTGGCCTGTATTTCATCAGAAAATGAAGCGTTCCGCTATAGCGGTTACCTGACCGGCTGGGTTTATGCGGGAAATGCCCTGGCCCGGGCAGACAGGAAGCGCTACATAGAACTGACGAAACAGCTCTGCGGGGAAGCAAGGCAGGACCTGGATGAAAATTCGGATTTCTGGAACCGGTATGAAAGCAGGGTATCGGAAGCGGCAACCCGGATGAATGACACTTATCTGAAAATGAACTCCCAGGCCGACGGCGTGAAAAGCTACGGAAGGATGGTGGACCTGATGTTATCCTACCGAAGAATACAGCAGCGATTTCTTAACGAAAACTTGATAAATTTAGATTAAACCAGTGGAAAACGTGAGAAAAATCGGCTATAATAAATTTCAGAATTAATGATCGGAAAATTTGAAAAGTCGCAATTTTTGTCGAATTTCCGACTCTATATTTTGGGAGGGCTATCAATGGATCAGGTATTATATGATTTAATGGACTGGGCTGGAATTGAGGAAATCGTGTATTCCGAGGCGGCAAATCCGGAACGCCTTCTGGGAGCGCATGAGGTGGAAGAGGGACTGCTGATCCAGGTGTTCATGCCGCACGCAGTAGCTGTGGCAGCGAAGGTTGGAAATAAGAGCTATCCTATGGAACTGCAGGACGAGGCCGGATATTATGCGGTGCTCCTGCATGGGAAGAAGATGAGCAAATATCTCCTGGAGATTACTTACGATAACGGGACAACGGAGGAATTGCAGGATCCATACGCATTCCCGTCTCAGTTTACAGACGCAGAACTGAAAAAGTTTGACGCAGGAATCTATTATGATGTATATCGCAAAATGGGTGCGCATCCGATGACCATTGACGGCGTAAACGGTGTTTATTTTGCCGTATGGGCACCGTGTGCCATGCGTGTCAGTGTGGTCGGTGATTTTAATATGTGGGACGGCCGCCGCCATCAGATGAAACGTCTTGGGGATTCGGGGGTCTTTGAACTGTTTATGCCGGGGCTGAAGGCCGGAACACTTTACAAATATGAGATCAAGAACCATCGCGGGGAACCGATGCTGAAATCAGATCCGTACGGAAACTACTCAGAGCTGCGTCCGGACAATGCCTCCATCGTCTGGGACCTGGAGCAGTTCACCTGGAGTGATGAGGTCTGGATGAAGAACCGGGAGCTGGGGGCGGCCAAGGACAAGCCGCTTTCCATCTATGAACTGCATCTGGGCTCCTGGATGCGCCATGAATTAAAACTGGACGAAGACGGGGAGCCGGTAACCGGTTCGGAGTTTTACAACTACCGGGAGATCGCGCCGAAGCTGGCAGAGTATGTGAAAAAGCTGGGCTATACCCATGTGGAACTGATGCCGGTGATGGAGCATCCGTTAGACGAATCCTGGGGCTATCAGGTAACCGGCTACTATGCGCCGACAAGCAGGTATGGCACGCCGGATGATTTTATGTATTTCATGAATTACATGCATGAACAGGGTATCGGCGTGATCCTGGACTGGGTACCGGCTCATTTTCCGCGTGACGCCCACGGTCTGGCATGCTTCGATGGAAGCTGTGTTTACGAGCATCAGGACCCGAGGCAGGGTGCGCATCCGCACTGGGGTACCCTGATCTATAATTACGGACGGCCGCAGGTTACAAACTTCCTGATCGCAAATGCATTGTTCTGGGCAAAGCAGTACCACGCAGACGGTATCCGTATGGATGCAGTGGCGTCCATGCTGTATCTGGATTACGGCAAGAACGATGGCGAGTGGGTGGCCAATATCTACGGCGGCCATGAGAATCTGGAGGCCGTGGATTTTCTGAAGCATTTAAACAGTATCTTCAAAAAGGAGATCAGGGGCGGTCTTCTGATCGCGGAGGAATCTACCGCATGGCCGCAGATCACCGGTTCCGTGAAAGAGAATGGTCTGGGCTTTGACTATAAGTGGAACATGGGCTGGATGAATGATTTTACCGGTTACATGCAGTGCGATCCTTATTTCCGCAACCAGCATTACGGCGAGCTGACTTTCAGCATGCTCTATGCCTACAGTGAGGACTTTGTGCTGGTATTCTCCCACGATGAGGTGGTGCATGGTAAGTCTTCCATGCTCTTAAAGATGCCGGGTGAGACGTATGAGGAAAAGGCAGCGAACCTGCGAACCGCATACGGTTTTATGTACGGACACCCGGGCAAGAAGCTGTTGTTCATGGGACAGGAATTTGCGCAGATCTCCGAATGGAATGAGAATGAGGAACTTCCGTGGAACATTCTGGAATATCCGCTGCACAAGAACATGCAGGACTACGTGAAAGCGTTGAACGAATTCTACCGCAGCCATCCGGCTATGTACCAGAAAGACTTTGAACCGGAGGGCTTTGAATGGATTAACTGTACCTCTGCGGCAGACAATATCGTCGTATTTACCAGAAAGACGGATAAGCCGGAGGACACTTTACTCTTTGTCTGCAACTTTGCACCGGTTGTCCATGAAAAATATCAGATCGGACTTCCGTTTGCCGGAAGATACAAAGAAATCTTCAACAGCGATGCGAAGAAGTTTGGCGGAAGCGGTGTGGGCAATTCCCGCGTCAAGGCAGCAAAGAAGGAAGCGTTCGATGGACGGGATTACTCCATGCTGGTCGATGTACCGCCTATGGCAATGATCGTATTCTCCTGCGAACCGGCAGCACCGAAGAAGCCGGCAGCACCGAAGAAAGCGGCAGCGAAAAAAACTGTAGAGCCGAAAAAAGCTGGAACGAAGACTGCGGAGAAGAAAGCAGCGACTGCTAAGACCGCTGGCACGAAGAAGTCTGCAGCAGCAAAGAAAGCAGCAGAAAAATAGCAGCACCGAGGAAAGCAGAGGAAGATACATGAAGAAAATCGTAGTGGTCGGAAGCATTAACATGGATTATGTGACCCATGTGCAAAAGCAGCCGGGAGTCGGAGAAACGGTTTCTGGCCAGGGGCTGGATTTAAAACCGGGCGGAAAGGGTGCCAACCAGGCTTATGCAGCCGCATATCTGGGCGGGGATGTCACCATGCTCGGCGCAATTGGCGATGATGCAGCAGGGCGTATGAGCCTGGAAAGTTTAAAACATGCCGGTGTTAACACGGAGTACATCCGGACTGTAAAAGGAGTCAGCACCGGAACGGCGCTGATCGCGGTAAATGCAGAAGGTGACAACAGCATTATTGTGATTCCGGGAGCCAATGAATTGGTGGATCGTGCCTACGTGGATTCCGTGAAGCATGTGATCGAGGCAAGTGACATTGTGATCCTGCAGCTTGAGATTCCGTTTGAGACGGTTTGTTATGTGGCAGAAATGGCAAAGAAAGCGGGAAAGACCGTCATTCTGGATCCAGCTCCGGCGAGAGAACTTCCGAAAGAGCTGATCTGCGGACTTACCATTGTAAAACCGAACCAGACCGAGATCATGAAGGTACTTGGCCGTGAGGGAGAAACCTGCCAGCCGGAGCGCGAGCTTCATACGCTTAAGGAGATGGGCGTTGCGCATCCGATCATTACACTTGGCTCTGACGGATGCTGCACGCTGGATGAGAGTGGAAACCTGGAACGTGTTCCTGCCGTGAAGGCAAAAGCGGTGGATACAACCGGTGCGGGGGATTGCTTTACCGGTGCTATGGCGTGCAGCCTCGCAGAGGGCAATTCCCTGGAAAAAGCGCTGGAATTTGCAGCAAAAGCGAGTGCGATTGCGGTAACGCGTGCCGGAGCGCAGCCATCTTTCCCGGCAAGAAAAGAAATTTTGTAAGCGCATCACAAAAAAATATTGGGCAATTTCCATGATGATTTTGGCAAGTAATTGTAAAAGCTGTCATAAATTACAATAAAACATGGCTATCGTGTTGACAAACATGGTAGCCATGTTTTATTATAAGCATACAAGATAAAAAGGAGCGGATTTATAAATGAAAAATATTATAATCGATGCGGACACCGGAGTGGATGATTCCCTGGCAATCCTTTATGCACTGCGTTCTCCAAACTTCCATGTGGAGGGAATTACCACCTGTTTTGGCAATAACAATGCAGAGCAGTCAGCGGACAACAGTCTCCGCCTGATCAAACTTTCCAATTGTGGTTATGAAGTCCCGGTTGCAGTTGGGGCAAATGAATCCTTAGAGGGCGTGTTTGAATCCGCTCCGGCATTCATTCATGGTGACAACGGCATTGGCAATGTGATTTTGCCAGAGAGCAGCCAGAAACCGTTAGACGAAAAAGCGGAGGACTTTATCATCCGCAAGGCGAATGAGTTAAACGGAGAGCTGATCATCATCACGACTGGCCGGATGACCAACCTGGCTAAGGCATATCTGAAAGATCCGGAACTGCCGAAAAAAGTGAAAAAAGTAGTGTCCATGGGCGGCTGCATCGATGTTCCAGGCAACATCAATAACTATGCAGAGGCCAACATCCACGGAGATGCCAAGGCAGCGGATGTTGTGTTTGGAGCAGGGTTTCATCTGACACTGGTAGGCCTGGACGTAACTATGAAAACGTTCATTACAGACCGGGATGTCAGAAACCTCTGCGAATACGCTTCTGAGGAGTGCAAGCCAATTGCAGAATATATCCGCGAAGTATTAAAGTTCTACTTTGAGTTCCACCGGGTATCTATGGGTATGGCAAATGCCTGCGTAGTGCATGACCCGCTGGCTATGCTGATCGCGGAAGATCCGAGCCTTGGCATTTATAAGATGATCCGGGCAAGTGTGGAATATGAACATGAGCCATTCAAGGGCATGATCAAGAAAGATATGGGATTTATCCCAAATCTGGACCGGGAAGAAATTGCAGCCTGCATCAGTGTTAATTCAGAAGTGGCAGTCAGAAGACTGTTTGCTGTTTTTCAGGATATGACACCGGGAAGATATAACTGGAAATAAAGACGGACGGTTCTCGTTTCGGTCAGAAGTGAAACCGGAAATATCAAAGAAAAAAGAACCATAAAGAAAATCATCACAAAAAAGGAGAAGTCGTTATGGGAAAGAAAATGATGCATATTGGACTGGAACCAGGGGAAGTCGGCCGTTATGTATTCCTTCCGGGAAGTCCGGAGCGCACCGAAAAGATTGCAGCATACTTCGATCATCCGAAGGAAATCGCCTACAACCGGGAGTTCCGTACATTTGTCGGGGAACTGGACGGGGTGAAGGTAGCGGTTACCAGTACCGGAATCGGCGGACCGTCCGCAGCAATTGCAGTAGAGGAGCTCTACCAGTGCGGTGCGGACACCATGCTCCGCGTCGGAACCTGCGCATCCACGTCGAAAAAGGTATCACTTGGTGATGTTGTGATCCCAAACGGAGCGGTAAAGATGGAAGGCGTCAGCGCCCATTATCTTCCGGTAGAATTTCCGGCAGTGCCGGACTTCCAGGTTGTAAAAGCCATCGAGCAGGCGGCACAGAAACTGGAATTGCCATACAACATCGGAGTGACCATTACCAGGGCATCATTTTACACCCAGACTACACCGGAAACCAAACCGGTGGGACCGGAACTGATCTATAAATGGGAGGCTTATGAAAAAGGCGGTGCAACCTCCACCAGCATGGAGTGTTCAGTCCTCTTTTCCGTAGGCGCATCTCTTGGCATCCGTACCGGCTGTGTTATGGCGAGTGCAACCAGCTATAAGGATTATTCGGCAAACGGCAGAAAGACCGATATCGATATCGAAGACAGAGCAATCCGCACAGCGCTTGAAGCTATGAGAACGCTGATCGCAGAGGATAAGGAGAATGCCTGATTTATGAATGACTGTGCAAGTCTGCCAAAGCTGAAAGAACTGAATATTCCATATTACGTTCAGATTTACGATATCATATATGAAAGGATCAGCAGCGGGGCTTTAAAGGAAGGCGATACGATTCCGGGTGAAAATGCGCTGGCAGCATACTGGAATGTAAGCCGCAGTACGATCCGCCTGGCAGTGCGCAAGCTGGAGGAGGATGGTCTGATCTACAAGATGCAGGGAAAAAAGACGACGGTGACGGGGCAGATGGAACGCAGCCGTACCGGCATTTCTCAGATCGTAAATCCGTGTCTGACCGGATGCCAGCAGCCGGTTACAAGAACCGAATCCATAATTTCCTTTCAGAATGGAGGAAAACTGGTAAGTGATCTTCTGGGTCTGGAGCGGGGATCTTTCATTGCACTTGCCGTGGATACGAAATATTTTGTGAAGGAAGTGCATGTTGCATCTTCGGTAACGGTAATCCCGGTGCTGGAGGTAGAAAAAACAGGCATTTCCGTAGATGACCAGAAAGAAATTGAAGATTTTGTATTGAATCAGATTTACCGGAAAGCAGAGCGCTCGGAACTTTCCATGAGCGCCATGGAGTGGACGGAAGAAGAAACCGACAAGCCGAAGACATCGATCCTGATCGTGATGGACGATGTACTGTCGGAGGGCGATCATGCGGTTTCCTACCACAAATACTGGATGGATGGGAACTGGTACCGTTTTTCCATGGAACGAAGAAGATAAGATTTGTGTGTGTGAATCGGGTAAAGAGTTACACAGACAGGAAGAATGAGAATAACGATCATAAAGAAATACAGCTGCCCAAGGCAGTTTGTACATAATTTATTCTAATGAGGAGGATCATCATGAAAAAGAAAGTAGTAAGCGTAGCACTGGCAGCAGCAATGACAGCAGGCGTCCTGGCAGGATGCGGCGGTTCTTCCAGCAAGGAGACCACAGCAGCACCGGCAGCAGAGAAGACGGAAGAGAAGGCAGATGCAGCTGAGAGCACGGAAGCTAAGGCTGAGGAAAAGACCGAAGGCAGCGACAAACCGTTAAAGGTTGTATACCTGTGCAACGGAAGCCTTGGTGATAAGGGCTTTAACGATTCTGCTGAGAGCGGCATGCAGATGTTAAAAGACAAGCTGGGTGCTGAAGTCAAAACCGTAGAGATGGGCCGTGACGAGACAAGCTACGAAGGCAACTATCTGGATGTATCCGAGCAGGATTGGGATATGATCGTTTCCGGTACCTGGTCTGTAAAAGAGCTGGCACAGGATATTGCTGCACAGTTCCCAGATAAAAACTACCTGATCTTCGATGCTTCTGTTGACCGTGATGTTGTAAAAGACAACAACATGATGGGCTTAAATTACTACTCAAACCAGGCTGCTTACCTTTCCGGTGTACTCGCAGCAAAGATGTTAGAGTCCGGCGATGCAAAGATCGATGCCTCCCAGAAGGTTCTCGGCTTTGTTGGTTCCATGGATACCGCAAACATCAACGATTTCCTGGTAGGTTATCTGGAGGGTATCCAGTATGTTGATCCGGAGATCAAGGTTATGACTTCCTATGTTGGTTCCTTCGAGGATGTTTCCAAATGTATGGAGATGACCACCCAGCTTTACAACCAGGGTGCACAGATCGTATACGCACCGGCATCCCAGTCTATCCTTGGTGCAGCAACCGCAGCACAGAATGCAGACAAATATCTGATCGCATGTGACCAGGATCTGTACTCCGAGCTGGCTGAGTCTGATAAGGACCTTGCAGCAAATGTTCTTTCCTCCAGCTTAAAGAATGTTGGTGAGTCGATCTACACCGCAATCGAAGGATGGCAGAATGGCGAGATGAGCCTGGATCAGGATTACACCCTTGGTCTTGACAGCGGAGCAGTAGGTCTTGCAAAGAACGAAAACTACAAAGCAATCGTTCCGGAAGATATCCAGAAATTTATCGATGAGACCGAGCAGAAAGTCATCGATGGTGAAATTACCGTTGGTACTGCATTTGATATGAGCACAGATGAAGTTGCAGCACTGCGTGACAGCATGAAACCGTGATGTAAATGATATTTACAGCCGGAGGGCCGGCCCCTCCGGCTTTTTTCTATTAAAAAATAAAAACACAGGGAAACTGGTTGCAGGTGAGGTGTTGAGAATGGCGGAAGAAGCTTTAAGAATGTCCCATATTGTCAAAGTCTATTCCAATGGCGTTATGGCAAACAAAGATGTGACATTGTCAGTAAACCGTGGTGAGATCCATGCTCTTTCCGGTGAGAACGGAGCCGGAAAATCCACGCTTATGAAAATCCTGTTTGGCGAAGAGCAGCCCACATCAGGAGAAATTTATATCAATGGGAACAAAGTACATATGACATCCCCGCAGATGGCGATCAAGCTGGGCGTGGGCATGGTCCATCAGCACTTCATGCTGGTACCGTCCCTGACTGTAACAGAAAATATCATCATGGGAATGGAACCGGTAAAAGGAATCCGGGTTGACCTGGCGTATGCCAGAAAACAGGTAGAGGAGATGGGCAAAAAGTTTAACCTCTATGTGGATCCGGATAAAAAAGTAGAAGATCTGACGGTAGGACAGAAACAGCGTGTTGAGATCCTGAAGGCACTTTTCCGTGGTGCGAAGATCCTGATCCTGGATGAACCGACAGCCGTGCTGACACCTCAGGAAACGCAGGAACTGTTTGATGAACTGCTTCATCTGAAACAGAATGATTACACGATCATTTTTATTTCGCATAAGCTCCAGGAGGTTAAGCAGATCTGTGACCGCATTACCATCATCCGCCGCGGTGTGACCATGGGCGTGCATGAGGTTGCTTCCGTGACCGAGCAGGATATTTCCAGACTGATGGTAGGACGTGATGTCATCCTGAACACGGAAAAAGCTCCGTGCCATCCGGGAGAAACCCTGGTAAAGATCAAAGATCTGGTGATCCTTGGTGAAAATGGCAAACGGGCGGTGGACAGAATTTCTTTTTCGTTAAGGAAAGGGGAGATCCTTGGCATTGCCGGTGTGGAAGGAAACGGTCAGACAGAACTGGTAGAAGCACTGACCGGAATGGGCGGTTATGCATCCGGTACGATCGAAATTGCCGGGAAAAATATTAAGGGAAGTTCCGTTGCTGCGATCCGCGGCATGAAGGTAGCCCATATTCCGGAAGACCGCATGACGATGGGAATTGCCCCGAAGCTGTCGCTGACAGAAAATATGATCGCGGATAAGTTGAACTGGAAAACGTTTTTCCGGCACGGGATCATCAACCGGAAAGCAGTTCGAAACTACGGAGATGAAATGGTAGAGCAGTATCAGGTACTGTGCAAATCCCAGGATGTTTCGATTGACAGTCTGTCCGGCGGTAATATCCAGAAAGTGGTGCTGGCAAGAGAACTGTCCGGTGATCCGCAGGTGATCATCGCAGATCAGCCGACCCGTGGTGTCGATGTCGGTGCAACCGAGTTTATCCGTAAACGGCTGGTGGAATCCAGGGATGCAGGAAACGGCGTCATTCTGGTAACCTCCGATCTAAATGAGGTCCTGGGACTCTCAGACAGTCTGCTGGTATTTTATGAAGGTAAGATCGCCGCTTATATCAAGGACACTGCCAGCATAACCGAGGAAGAGCTTGGAACCTATATGCTTGGTATCCAGAAACAGACAGAGGAAGAAATTCGGGAGGCGTGCCATGAACAGTAATAAAAAAATCAATTTGCTGGTAGATGCGGTCAAGCTGGCGCTGATCATTTTCATTGCCTGTGCGCTGGTTTCCCTGATCGTTCTGATCGTCAGCGATGATCCGATGACGGCCATCACCAGTTTCTTTATCGGACCATTTACTTCACTGCGAAGGATCGGAAATATCATAGAGGCAGCAGCACCGCTGATGTTCACGGCGCTTGCGGTTATCATCATTTTTGGTTCCGGTCAGTTTTCCATGATCGCAGAAGGCTCCTTCTTTATCGGAACCTCCGGAGCCATGATCGTTGCGATCGCCTGTAAGCTTCCGGGCGGGCTTCATCCGGCTGTGGCAATTTTGTTTGCCGGTTTTTGCGGAGCGATTGTTTCCATGATCCCGGCACTGTTGAAAATGAAATGGAATGTCAGTGAGCTGGTAACCTCGATTATGTTAAACTATGTTGTGCAGTTTTTTGCCATTTACCTGGTCAGTTACCATTTCCGCGAAGTGAGCAGCTCCAGCCTGGCTTCCTTAAAATTTGAAGAAACTGCAGGACTTCCGGTGGTGATTGCCGGTACCAGAATTCACGCGGGAATTGTTCTGGGAATTATTCTGTGTGTACTGGTGTGGTTTTTCCTGTACCGCACCTCATTTGGTACAAAGCTGCGTATTACCGGTGAGAATCCGCTTTTTGCAAAGTATTCCGGATTAAAAGTTACCGGTCTTATGGTTGCGGCCCAGGTTATTGCAGGAGCCATTGCCGGAATGGGCGGCGGTGCTGAGATCCTTGGTATGTATAACCGGTTTAAATGGACGACTTCCCCTGGTTATGGCTGGACGGGTATCGTTGTTGCACTGCTTGCAAGAAGCAATCCGCTTCTGGTTCCGCTTGCAGCAGCGTTCATTGGTTATCTGAATGTAGGCGCAGATATCATGGCCCGCAGCAGTGATGTGGGACGTGAGGTCGTGGATATTATCCAGGGTGTGATGATGTTTCTGATCGCGGCAGATGCCCTGTTAAAGGGCTGGAGACAGAGCCTGATCGTGAAAGCAGCAAAAGAAGAGGAAAAGGAGGCGGCAAAGCAATGAAAGTTTTAAGTTATATTGTCAGCCCGGAATTTATTTATATGTGGATTCGTGTGGCGACTCCAATCATCTTTTCTTCGCTTGGCGGCGTGATCTGTTCCAGAGCCGGAGTGGTAAACCTGGGATTGGAAGGCATTATGCTGATTTCCGCACTCGCCGGAGTGCTGGGAAGTGCCTTTGGCGGCAGTCTTTTTTGGGGCATCGTGGCAGGTATGGCAGCTGCCCTGGCTGTGAGCGCGCTGTTTGCGTATTTCCACCTGATCTTAAAGGCGAATAACGTACTTTGCGGTACGGCGGTCAATACCATGGCTTCCGGCTTAACCGTATTTGTACTGCAGCTGGCTACCGGTGAAAAGGGAAATTCCTCTTCTTTAAAGAGCTTCTCTTTCCCGCAGATCAACATTCCCGTGATCAAAGATATTCCGGTGATCGGAAGCATTCTTTCCGGTCATAATGCGTTAACGTATTTTGCGCTGATCATGGTTGTCGTGATCTGGTTTTTCCTTTACAAAACCCCGATGGGACTGCGGATGCGTGCGGTGGGCGAGAACCCGAATGCAGCCTCCAGTGTCGGACAGAATGTGACAGCGATCCGTTTCCTGGCTATTTTACTCTGCGGAGTGCTGACCGGACTTGGCGGCATGTACCTCTCCATGGGTTATTTAAATATGTTTGTGCGTGATATGACTGCAGGACGCGGTTTCATTGCCCTGGCAGCATGTTCCATGGGACAGTCGACGCCGGCAGGCGCATTGCTCTCCTCCATGATCTTCGCATTCTTTGACGGCATGTCGAATATCCTTCAGGTACTGAAAATCCCGTCTGAGTTCATCCAGATGCTTCCGTACCTGGCAACGATTGCAGGTTTGACCATTTATTCTATTCAGAAAACGATGGCTGCTGAGAAAAAACTGAAAAATATAGAGGAGGCATGATTATGGCACTTGATAAGGAAAGTAAGACACTTGGGAAAAAACAGTATCATATTCATCTGAAACCAGGTGATATCGGAAAATATGTCCTGCTCCCGGGCGATCCGGCGCGTTCTGACCGCGTGGCAAAGTATCTTGACCATGCAGAACTGGTGGCAAACAACCGGGAACACCGGACGTTTACCGGATATTATAAGGGCGTAAAAATCTCTGTTACCTCGACCGGCATGGGCTGCCCTTCCACTGCGATCGCAGCGGAAGAGCTGATGAACATCGGAGCAGAATGCCTGATCCGGATCGGAAGCAGTGCAGCATTGCAGGAGGGGATTAAGATCGGCGATCTGATGATTTCCACCGGTTCCATGAAGAATGAGGGAACCAGCCGGTTTTATGTGCCGGACTGTTTCCCGGCGGTACCGGATTTTGATCTGACCCGTACCATCATTGACACGGCAAGGGAGATGCAGCCGGAATTAACGGGCAGGGTTTACTATGGAATTAACGCATCCGACGATGCATTTTATGGAGAGACCCAGGAATGGATCGAGAAACTTTCTTCTTATGGATGCCTGAATGTAGAGATGGAGAGCTCTGCGCTTTACACGGTATGCACCCGCCGGAAGAAACGCGCTGCCATGATCAGTGCGGTATCCGGCAATCTGATCACGGGGGAAGTGATCTATGAAACCGCAAACGAAGGACTGGCAAACGGCTGGGACGAGGAGATCAAGGTGGTTCTGGAGGCCATTTACCGCTTTGAAAAAGAGCAGGGAGAGGAAAAAGAAGCTTAATCCGGTTTCGTGAAATGACAGACTGCGGATTGAAAACAACAATATGCAGCAGAAAGTGTGGAGGGGGTAATATGGCAGAAGCAAAAACTATGCATTTGGGGGTAACATCGGATCAGGTTGGAAAATATGTGTTCCTGCCCGGCAGTGTGGAGCGGGCAACCCTGATCGCAAACCATTTTGACAATCCGGTGAAGATTGCCCATCATCGGGAATATCTGACGTATACCGGGACTCTGGAAGGAGTTCCGGTTACGGTAACCAGTACCGGCATCGGCGGACCATCTGCCGGAATCGCGATCGAGGAGCTTTATTCCTGCGGAGCCCATACGATGATGCGGATCGGTTCTGCGGCTTCCACATCCCCGAAGGTGAAACTCGGAGATGTCGTGATCCCAAACGGTGCAGTGCGCATGGAAGGAACGGGCAATCATTATCTGCCGTTTGAATTTCCGGCAGTGCCGGATTATGAAATGTTAAAAGCACTGGAAGAAGCGGCAAAGAAGCTTGGCTATCCGTACAACATCGGCGTGACCATCACAAAAGATTCCTATTATACCGAAGCAGAGCCGGAAACGAAGCCGGTTTACCATGAACTGAAAGAAAAGTGGGATTCTTACTTAAAAGGCGGCGCCACGAATACCAGCATGGAATGCTCCATCCTGTTTTTGATCGGGGCATCCTTAGGCATCCGTACTTCCAGCGTCATGATCAGCGCTACCAATTTTGGAGAGTACTCCAATGACGCCGATGATTATCCAAGCGGCTGGGAAGAGCGCGCCATTGAGGTAGGGATTGAGGCGATGAAGATCATGATCCGGAAAGACAGACAGGCCGCTGCTTCTGTATAGCTTCCGTATAGAAAGTTTCCCTGAGGGAGCGTTCTATCGGTGAACCGAAGGGTCTATGCCGATCCGGACCATGGACGTGAAAGTATCATCATTAAAGTAAACATCAAATTCGTCTTCGGGGCGGTTCAGGATGCGCTGGATACTCAGCATCCCGAGCCCCCCGTCTTTTTTACTGGAAAGGATTTTTCCGTTTTTCTCCTGAATTTTTCCGTTATATGCGTTTTCTACCAGCATCAGCAGATGATCTCCTTCCATGCGTGCCTGGATGCGGATGAAAGGATTTTCTGTCATTTTTTTCGAAGCCTCCATGGCGTTTTCCAGCAGATTCCCGATGACGATACACAGAGTCAGGTCATCAATCGGAATATGGGCGGACAGATCCAGCCGCGCGGTGAACGCAATTCCGGCTTTGTCTGCCCGGCCTGCGTATTCCTGGATTAGGCCGTTTACTGCCTGGTTTTCGCAGAAAATCTGCTGCTCGGCATTTTCCAGTTCTTTTTGGAGATTTTTCAGGTATTTTACCTGCTGTTCCTTGTCCATGTAGAGCAGGGCATGGATATGATGCCGGAAGTCATGCCGGATGATCCGCACCTGTTCGATGTATTCAAGGGTCTGGTTATAATGTTCGCGCTGTTTGTTGATCATCTGGCGGGCAAAGGTAAGTTCTTCCTCTGTCTGTTTGCGCTTTACGATCTGTGCGGTACTGTTTAACGTGAGCACATAGAGTAAGAGCAGGCTGACGCAGAGAATCAGGAAGAACAGAAGCAGGCTCTGGCTTTGACCGGATGGAATGCCATGCGGGAAGAGCGCGCGCTCACCGGTGAACTGGATCAGCAAAAACAAAGCCGGGTAAGCAGCTAAGAGCAGGGAAAATCTTGGAGAAAGACTTCGGAATATTTCCCTGGCCCGTTTTTTCATCCAGAAGAATACAAAGGTACCGCAGAGCGTGGCATTGACCAGCGAAATGATGGTACAAAGCTGTTCCATAGACAAAGGAATCAGGCTTTTGAAATACCAGGCAGAAAAACGGTTTAAAAAGGAAGACAGATCTGCGAGCATCCAGGCAGACAGATAGAAAAACAGTTTTTCCACTGCAGCGCCCTGAAAAAAGACCAGTAAAACCAGGAAAAACAGACACGAAAAAAATCCCTGGAAGAGCCAGAACGTCCGATCCGGAATGTGAAACAGAGACTGGGTGAAAATCATGATAGCCCACAGGTAGACAGAGCAGGCTGCAATGGTCTCCCGGTTTTTGTCTTTCGGTTCCAGGCAGAGAAAAATCGGCATCATGCGTACGGAAAGATTGATCAGATCCTGGAAAACATGGCAGGCTGTGTCATTCATAAGCAAAAATCTCCTTTGTTTCTGTGAGATGCAAGTGTATTGCTGTGCACATCGTGCGAACCGGGAATGCGGCTTGCACTAGCGCAGGCGGTAATGATAGTAAGCATTTTTGGCTTCTTTATAGAAAGCACGGGAAATCGGGATGGAAGTGCCGTCTTCCATCTGAAAGCAGGAGTCTTCCAAAGTGCGGACATGCGTCAGACTGACAATGTAGCTTTGATGGCATCGCAGAAATACCGGCTGCCCCGAAAGCTCCTCTAAAATTGTGGAGAGCTTCTGGCTTACGGCGATAACGCTGCCATCGGTCAGGGTGGCGTAGACCTTGTGGAGCCTGTTCTCAAAGCAGGAGATCCGGTCCAGGGAAAGCTGCACAGGAACCCGGTTCACGATAACCGAAAGGTATGCTGCAGGCGGTGTCAGTTTTTGTGCGGATACCCGGTCCATGGTTTCTTGAAAGTCCTCCCAGTGTACCGGTTTTAACAGGAAACCAGATGCGCAGACACGGTAGCTGTCCACCGCAGATTCCAGGGAGGATGTAATGAAAATGATAACTGGATCGGAATAAAGCTTCAGGAGGTCGGCGGCGCCCTGAATCCCGCTTTTTCCCGGCATCAGGACATCTAAAAAATAAAGATCGTAAGCAATGCCGGAATCCAGAACAGCCTGCATGGAATCGTAAACGGAAAAGCGGACCGGACAGTTTTTTTCTTCAAAATAACGCCGGGCCAATGCGCATACCAGTTCCCGTTCTTCCGGTGTATCATCACATATGGCAATGTTCAGCATGGTATTATCCTCCAGGTTACAGATTTGGTTGTGTTTTTTCATATTTGGCAGTTTTGCACACACAAAACCTGTGCTAAACTTAAAACATAAACAATTTATACAACTTTTTCGCGAAGTTGTCAAACACGATAGGAGGGTATGTGTATGGGTACAAACATTATAGTTACAGCAATCGTTGTCGTGTATCTGCTGTTCATGCTGTGGATTGGCTGGTATTCTTCCACGAAGATTACCAATAACACGGATTTTATGGTAGCGGGCAGACGTTTGGGACCGGTATTAATGGCCGGTACACTGGCAGCAACTGAGATTGGCGGAGGAAGTTCCCTGGGCGTTGTTCAGAATGGTATGTCAGGTTATGGTTTAAGTGCAGCCTGGTATATCATCACCATGGGTATTGCATTTGTCATCTTAAGTTTTGTGGCACCGAAGTTCCGTGCGGCTACAGTTAAGACTGTTCCGGAATATTTCCGCAGACGTTACGGCAAAGAGTGTGGTCTGATCACTGCGATCATCATGCTGCTTCCGCTGATTGGTGTAACGGCTGGTCAGTTCATTGCATCGGCAGTAGTTCTTTCCACCATGTTAAACATTGATTATCAGGTGGCTGTTATTATTGTGGCAGTGGTTGTTACCGTTTACTCGATCATGGGCGGTCTGTGGAGCGTTACCCTGACCGACTTCGTACAGGTATTCTTAATTGTCATTGGTATGATCATCGCGGTTCCGTTTGCCATGAACTATGCAGGCGGCTGGGGCAATGTTGCAGCAAATGTTCCGGAAGGAACCATGAACCTGTTCCAGGGTTACAGCCCGTTTGGTGTGATTTCTCTTGTTATTATGTATGTGGCTACTTTCTCTGTAGGACAGGAAGCAGTATCCCGTTTCTATGCAGCAAAGGATGAGAAAGCAGCAAAGGGCGGTGCATGGCTGGCAGCTCTGGTAAACTTTATTTATGCGTTTATCCCGACGATTCTGGGTATCATCACCCTGGCTCTGATCAACATGGGTAAGTTCAGCTCCGACCAGTTCGCATCCGTAGGCGCACGTTATGCACTTCCGGTTCTGGCTATGAATACCATGCCGGCTCTGATCTGCGGACTGTTGTTTGCAGGCATCATTTCTGCAACCATGTCCAGTTCTGACTCTGACCTTCTGGGTGCAGGATCCATTTTCGCAAATGATATCTACAAAGCTGTATTAAAACCGGATGCATCCAGTGAGTCCGTTATGAAAGTCACCAAGATTGTTATGTGCCTGGTAGGTGTTTGCTCCATGTTCATTGCGCTGTTTAACACCCAGAGCATCGTAACCATCCTGATGTTCTGCTTTACCTTAAGAGCAGCAGGCTCCTTCTTCCCGTATGTCATGGGACATTACTGGAAGAAAGCGTCCACTGCAGGAACCATTGCTTCCCTGATCGCAGGAACCATCGTAGTGGTTTACTTAGAGCATGTTTCTAAAGGGGTACTGTTCGGAATCAAATTCAGCCAGTCCATTATCCCGGGTCTGGTTGCAGCATTCATTGCATTTATCGTATTCTCCAAGCTGATGCCGCCGAAGGTAGAGACTACCGAGCTGGCACCGGTGGAAGATGATTAGAAGTATAACAATATAAGTATATGACAAGGGCCGTGTGAGCTGCCGAAAGGCAACTCACACGGCCCTATTTCTTAGTGTTCTAATCCTTATAGGCAATCTTTCCACCGCAGATGGTGTATTTCACCTTGCCGTAAAGCTCTTCTCCGATGAACGGAGAGTTTGCAGCCTTGGATTTAAACTCTTTTACCGTCCATTTTTCTTCCGGGTCAAAGACGACCAGATCTGCATCTGCACCGGCGCTTAAATGCCCTTTGTTCTTTTCAAGATGATAAAGGATAGCCGGGTTTAAGCTCATTTTTTCCATGAGCTGCGGCAGAGTCAGGACATTTTCCCGGACCAGGTTGGTGACACCCAGTGCCAGAGCGGTTTCCAGGCCGATAATGCCGCTCGGTGCTTCGGTCAGCGGTTTTGCTTTTTCTTCTGCGCTGTGTGGTGCATGGTCGGTGGCGATGATGTCGATCACGCCTTCTTTTAATCCGCGCAGGATTTCTTCTTTATCTTCCAGAGTGCGCAGCGGCGGGTTCATCTTTGCCAAAGTGCCGTGCTTTAAGACAGCGGCTTCATCGAGACTGAAATGGTGCGGAGTCACCTCTGCCATGACATGGGCACCAAGCTGTTTGGCCAGTTCGACCATGCGGACAGAATGCCCGGAGCTGATATGCTGGATGTCGATGAGGGCACCGGTGTGCAGGGCCAGCATGCAGTCGCGTGCAACCAGAACATCTTCTGCAACAGCCGGAGAGCCGCCAATGCCGAAATGCTCGGAAACGGCGCCGCGGTTGATGCCGTTGTTCGTGATGAGGGCCGGATCTTCTTCATGAAAGCTTAACGGCACGTTTAAGCGGACAGATTCTTCCATTGCTTTTTTTACCAAAGCAGTATCTTTTAACGGGATGCCGTCATCGGTAAATCCGGCTGCACCATGAGCTTTTAACGCTTCCATGTCTGTGAGCACTTCACCTTTCATGCCGATGGTGATATTGGCAGCGCTTAAGACATTGATCGGAGTTTTTTTGCCTTCGGCGAGGACATATTCCAGAGTTTCCACGTTATCAATCGGCGGTTTCGTGTTGGCCATGCAGACTACCGTGGTGAAACCGCCAGCCGCAGCAGCGGCTGCGCCGGTATGAATATCTTCCTTATAAGTAAGTCCCGGATCGCGAAAATGCACATGTACATCAATAAGGCCCGGGGCAACAACAAGACCAGATGCGTCAATCCTATCTGCATCCGAATATTTTTCCGTTAAGTGTTCTCCGAGTTCCAGAATTTTTCCGTTGTCGGTCACCAGATCCATGACCTGGTCAAGATTGGATTTCGGGTCGATGACCCGTCCGTTGTGAAGTAACAGCATGGTAAATCCTCCTATTATTTTTTTCTGTATTGCATAACAAGAAAAATGTTTCTATACGTTTTGTTTGTTTCCAATCCGAAATGCAGCCTGCGGGATCTCGAAGACAAATACAATCCCAAGTACAATGGCAACGGCCATTTTTAAAGCATCAAAACCTGTCTGGGCCGCCAGATAAAGCTGGTCCGTAACGGCGTAATAAGCTGCCCGGTAGATTCCAGCACCCGGGACTAGCGGGATGATGCCGGAGATCAGAAAGATTGTGACCGGACAGCGTTTCCGCACCGCAAACCAGCGCGACATGAGAATCACAATGACCGTGGCAGCAAAGGTGGCAATGGTCACGGAACTGTAAGGAACAAGCACAAGATAAGCAAGCCAGCTGACTCCTCCGATCAAGGCACAGCTGGGGTAATAGCGCGGTGGAACGCCAAACAGCAGGGAAAAACCGACTGTGGCGATCGCAGCTGAAATGGTCTGTATCAGTAGATGAAGCATGAGAACCTCCATAAAGTATCTAAGTCGGGAAAACGATCCAGAAAGTCATGAGAAAATCTGGAGCGTTTCGAAATGATCAGGGCAGTTCAGAAGCAGTCCGGAAATCTTCGAAGTGATCAGGGCAGCAGTGGTGCACCTGCCAGAATCCCGTACAATGCAATGACAAAACCAACTCCGATCGCGATGCAGAAAAAGCCCAGCATGGCATCCATCATCCGGACGGACCCGGCAATGTAGTCACTGTCGGCCATATCGCGGATGGCGTTGGTAAAGGCAACTCCCGGTACCATAAGGATAATGCCGCCAATGATCATGGCATCAAAATTCTGCCCCGGACCGAACCGGTAGCAGAGAATGCACAAAAAGGTGATCCAGGCACTGCCGAGGATGCTGCGCACGATCCGCCCAAAGTGCGGATTTCCCAAATACAAAGCATAAGCCTGGTAAAGGCTCCCGATGACAATGGAACAAAGAAAATCCCATGGAGTTCCGCCAAACATGACGCTGAAGCAGGCACCGGAGACTCCGGCAACTGCAATCTGCAGGGCCGCAGGAAAACCGGGCTGTTCCTCTATGCGCTTCAGTTCCCGGCGGACCGTTTCCAGATCAAGTCCATCATCTTCAATGCGGCGGGAAAGCTGGTTGACTTCTGCTACCCGGCGCAGATTGGTATTGTTTACCGGAATCTGCAGGACTTTGGCAAACTGTGGTTCGTCCTCATCACCGCAGCTTAGGAAAATACCATTGCTCAGGACAAAGGTATTAACAGAGTGCAGGCCATAAGCGCGGCAGATATGCATGATCGTATCTTCCACCCGGAAAATTTCAGCTCCGTTTTCCAGCTGGATCTGTCCCGCTTTCATGGCGAGCAGCAGGATTTCCTGTGCGGGATCGGCTCCTGCCCCGGAACTGGTATTCCAAGTCATCATGAAAGAACTCCTGTTTCATCATGGGACGGAGCCTCCGGATACCAGAAGCTTTCTCCTTCTTTGGAAAGGTTCACAATGCGGTCTCGGTAATCGGCACTGCATTCCATACCCTTCAATCTGTCAATCACACTGAAGTCTTCCCAGAAATGCATCGGAAGTACCATATCCGCTCCGACTGTGCGCATAAAATCATCGAGCCCCAGGTAAAACAGATTTTCCTGCCGGCCATCCAGCGGAACCATGGCGACATCCGGGTGGAACCCGGCTGCCTTGATCTTTTCCAGTTCCCGCTGGTAATTGGTACTCATGTTGTTGTTCCAGGCAAGTGGTTCGCCATTCCAGCGCCAGTTGTTTAAGTCACCGGCGTGGTAAATGGTGAAGTGTTTCTGGTTTGTCAAAGCGATTTTTTGTTTCAGTCCAGAATCCGTGCTCGAATCGGCGCCGGAAGAAAAAATCCCGGTTTCCACAACAAAAGCAACCCCTTCATCGGTAGACTTAAATGCAGTAACGCGGATACCGCCGCCTTCTTTAAACTCCCGGACCTTTCCGGGATCCACAAACCAGGTCAGACCATGCAGATGCTCCGGAACCTTGTTCTGCCAGATGTCATCGGAAAGGATGAAGTGGATTTTGGGATGAGAAACTGCCAGATTGAAAATCTTTGGATTAAAATGATCTTCGTGGCGGTGGCTGACAAATACGAACAGGTCTTTCTCTGGAGCTAAGGGTGGCAGGGTACCTTTCCAGAAATCGAAAAGCAGCAGTGCCTGATCGCTTTCCAGAAGATAACCGCTGTGTTTTATGTATGTAATCTTCATCGCAGATTCCTCACTTTCTGAGTAACTTTTCAAGGGAAATGTAACTTGTGAATCTGCATTCATCATAACATAAGTAGAAGAAAAGTGGAAGCGCATTCACGCTTCCACCTCTCCGGTTTTCATATAGAAACTAATAAGATATAGTCCACAAAGACCGACGAGGGCATAGATGATCCGGGAAATCCAGGTCATGCTGCCAAACAAAAATGCAACCAGATTAAAATTGAAGAATCCGATCAGTCCCCAGTTAACGGCGCCGATGATGGTAAGTGTCAGCGCGGTGCAGTCCATAGCTTTGTTGTTCATGAGATTTCCTCCTTACAAGAGTAAGTTTGCGCAGGAAAAGAAAAATTATACCTAAAAAGTGTTGACAAACTGATGGACCTGTGCTAAATTAATATCAGTAACAATTACTAATATTAATGAAGAGACAAAAGTTAGAATATCACACATCAAATGAAGAAAAGGAGAACTGAGTTATGAAGAAATGGGTTTGTACTGTATGCGGATATGTTTACGAGGGAGAGGCTGCACCGGAGTTCTGCCCGGTTTGTAAGGCACCGGCTTCCAAATTCAAAGAGCAGGAAGGTGAGATGACCTGGGCTGCTGAGCATGTTGTAGGTGTTGCACAGGGTGTCAGCGAGGACATCTTAGCGGATCTTCGCGCAAACTTCGAGGGCGAGTGCTCTGAGGTTGGTATGTATCTGGCTATGGCAAGAGATGCACACAGAGAAGGCTATACGGAGATTGGTCTTTACTGGGAGAAGGCAGCATTCGAGGAAGCAGAGCATGCAGCAAAGTTTGCGGAGCTGTTAGGTGAGGTAGTTACCGACTCTACCAAGAAGAATCTGGAGATGAGAGTTGCTGCAGAGCACGGTGCAACCGAGGGCAAGTTTGACCTGGCTAAGCGCGCGAAAGCTGCAAATCTTGATGCAATCCATGACACCGTTCATGAGATGGCAAAAGACGAGGCAAGACACGGAAGAGCATTTGAGGGCCTGTTAAAGAGATATTTTGGCTAATTCATATAGCATGATGTGAAAAAGGTGGTTTCGTATTTCATTCTATGGAATACGAAACCACCTTTTTTGATAAGCGCATATCATTTTTCTACCGTTCTTTCACAAAGTTCAAAAACTTTTCCACACTTCCATTGATATATTTTCCTTTTTTCCACACAATACCGATTTCCTGCTGGATAACCGGGTCAATCGGAATTCCTTTTACCCCATTCATATGCTTCACCAGAGAAGAATAGAGGACAGCGCCACAGTTTCCACTATGTAAAAAGCGTTCGATCGTATAGAGCTGGCTGGCATGTAAAATGACGTTCGGGGTGATCCCTGCATTTTCAAAGCGCGAATTCAGGGTAGTGTTCTGCACGGAATCTGTATTATACATGATGATGGGCTCGTCCCGCAGCATTTCTATTGTCACTTCTTTTTCTTTCGCCAGACGGTGTTCTTTGGAGACGCAGAATACCAGATGTTCGGTTTGGATGCGGAAGGTATTCATTTTATCGATATCATAAAAGTGCATATTGACCAGGGCCAGATCCAGCGTTTCCTCCTGCACCAGGGATGCAGCGCGGATGGAACCGTATTCAAACAGCTCTACCGGGATATCCGGGTACTGTTTCTGGAAATCCAGAAGCATTTCCGGGAAAAAGATCGTGCTTAAAAGCGGGGGAATGCCGATGCGGATCGGTGGAATCTGTTTTCCCAGATCGTAAAACTGCTGGGTAGTCTGTTTGATGGACGCAAGAAGTTCGCTTGCTTTTTGATAAAACAATTCGCCCTCGGTAGTCAGGGTCAGGTGATTTTTGGAGCGGACAAAAAGACTGACGGAAAATTCCTTCTCCAGCTCCTTGATGGCGTTGGAAATCGCAGGCTGTGTGACATAGAGCTTCTGTGCTGCCTGGGTAATACTGTGGTACTGGCTCACTGCGCAGAAGTATTCTAATTGGACAATTTTCATAAAGCGCCAGATTCTCCTTTTCACGAAATTTCCCGGGTAATTAGGAAAAATACACCAAAACCCGGTCTTAGATGACAAAAATTATACCATGAAATTAGGGGATTGTGCCGAAAAACCGAAAAAAGCCTTAACCTTTTTTTATGGGGGTATCATTTTTAGTAAATGTACAATCCGAAATACAATCGATATAATGATGCCATAAACAACAGGTAATAACGCGGCCGCCTCATTACGTTACTGTTTACGTGTTGCGCAAACAGCAACCTTATTACTCTTAGGTTTCACAAGGAGTGTAAGTTTCAAAAGAATATGTTTTGAGAGTATGGGAGGTAAGAATGAATCCAACAACAATCACATTACTGTTTCTTCTCTTTGCGGTAGTCATGTTCGTATTTGAGAAGATACCGCTTGGAGTGACATCCATGATCGTCTGTTGCGGACTGGTCGTGACTGGGGTTTTAGATGTAAAGTCGGCATTTGCCGGATTCATCGACAGCAACGTCATTTTGTTCGTTGCTATGTTTATTGTCGGAGGTGCGTTTTTCGAGACCGGCATGGCGAACAAGATCGGCGGGATCGTAACAAAGTTTGCAAAGACAGAGAAGATGCTGATCATTGCCATTATGGTGATCGTAGGACTGATGAGCGGTGTCCTTTCTAACACCGGAACTGCAGCAGTGCTGATCCCGGTTGTGATCGGAATCGCCGCAAAATCCGGATATTCCCGTTCCAGACTGCTGATGCCGCTGGTATTTGCGGCAGCCATGGGAGGCAACTTATCCCTGATCGGTGCGCCGGGAAACCTGATCGCACAGAGCGCCCTGGAGGAGATGAACCTGGGATTTGGCTTTTTTGAATATGCCATTGTCGGAATGCCGATCCTAATCTGCGGAATCCTCTTTTATGCGACGGTTGGTTACCGCTTGCTTCCGAATAAACAGGTAAGCGGCGATGCCGGAGTGTTTGATGACACAAAGAATTTCGATGATGTACCGAAGTGGAAGCAGACTCTGTCCCTGGTGATTCTGGTGCTGACCCTGCTTGCCATGATCTTTGAGAAGCAGATCGGCATCAAGCTTTGCATCTCAGGATGTGTGGGAGCGCTGGCACTGATCCTGACCGGAGTCATTTCCGAGAAAGATGCACTGAAATCGATTGACTTAAAAACGATCTTCCTGTTTGGCGGCACTTTATCTTTGGCGTCGGCCTTATCCCAGACAGGAGCGGGTGCCATGATCGCGGAAACCGTTATGGGAGCGCTGGGAGAAAATCCTTCCCCGTATGTGCTGACCTTTGTGGTATTTATCCTCTGCTGTGTGATGACAAACTTCATGTCCAACACAGCAACCACAGCCCTTATGGTTCCGATCTGTCTCTCTATTGCCCAGGGAATGGGCGCGGACCCGAGAGCAGTTCTGATGGCCTGTGTCATCGGCGGTTCCTGCGCTTACGCAACCCCGATCGGCATGCCGGCAAACACCATGGTAGTGGGAGCCGGAGGATATACCTTTATGGATTATGTCAAATCCGGATTACCGCTGATTGTTATTGCAACGATCGTCAGCATGATCATTTTGCCGATTGCATTTCCGTTTTTCCCGTAAACGGAATTGGAATAAATAAAATTATAAACACAACATATTCACATGAATTTATGTTTCACAAGAAAGGAGATCAAAACGATGAGCAGCAAAGAAAAACAGGTTGAGCAGCTTACCACATATATGGCGAATTTTGTATCCCATATCGGTAAGGTACTGCCGGACGACATCATTGCCAAGTTAGACGAACTGGCAGAGAAGGAGGACAGCCCGCTGTCCAAAGTAATTTATGAGACCATGAAGAAGAACCAGGTACTGGCAAAGACCTTAAACCGTCCGAGCTGCCAGGACACCGGTGTGCTGCAGTTCTGGGTAAAATGCGGAACAAAATTCCCGCTGATCGGTGAGCTGGAGGCGCTGTTAAAAGAGGCAGTGGTAAAGGCAACCTTCGAGGCACCGCTTCGTCACAACAGTGTAGAGACTTTTGATGAGTACAACACCGGAAAGAACGTAGGTAAGGGTACCCCGACCGTGTTCTGGGATATCGTTCCGGACAGCGACAAGTGCGAGATCTACACATAC
>OHMN01000203.1_pt1 | contig 62474 bp, 55 predicted proteins | sample 1569361 | NCBI WGS metagenome assembly OHMN01 (sample SAMEA3541508, study PRJEB24748) | human gut metagenome | biome: human gut; feature: human-associated habitat; material: faeces | place: China | collected 2012
GCAAAGCACCACCAATGGTGGCAAGGCTCTTGACAGGGCTTTTTCTTTTCTGTGGTTGGTAATCAAGAGGAAGAAAGAAAAAGTGTGTATTTTTCAAGACAGAAAAATGTCAAGGGGGGTGTGCTGATTTTTGTTGTGGCGGATATATGGAACTGTTATAATATGGATATGTTTAAATTACGTTATAAGCAAGAATATTCTGCTGATTTGTCAAAAAACATCATTGCAACTGCCAGTTGACATATTTCCATATCTAAATGGTGGCTATGCAACTGATAATATTGCTAAAATTACACCATGAAAGAAAGGAGTGTTAGCTAATGAATATGGCAGACAGAATACAATATTTAAGGAAATCAAAAGGAATATCACAAGAGGAACTTGCGGATAAAGTTGGAGTTTCAAGGCAGGCTGTTTCCAAATGGGAAAGTGAACAAAGTACGCCTGACTTAGAAAAAATAATTATAATGAGTGATTTTTTTGGAGTAACAACTGACTATATCCTAAAGGGAATTGAACCAGTAGCAGACAAAGAACAAAAAAATAAAGAGCTTACGAGTAAGGTACTTTATATATCATCAACAGCTTTTGTTGCTATTGGGCTGTTTTGTGCATTTGGTAATTGGTATGCAGAACAAACAATGGAAGCAGTTTGGGGTTCAATGATTATTCAAGCTATAGGGATTGTTGGATATTTTATAGCGAGAATACTATCGGAAGAAAAATCCCCCTTTTATGTAAATTGGCTTAATATAATCGGAGTTGCTTTTATGCCTATTTCTATGATTACAGGATATATTTCAGGATTGGTTTTCAAACTAGAAGGGTGGATTGCACCTTATCCGATAGGAATATTTCATACTTTAGTTTTCGTGTTAGTATTCTTTGTAGTTGTGATTGCAAGCTATATTATTCTAAAGAAACAAACAAAATAGTGATTACCTTTATTTTGCAAAAGCAGTTAGTCTTAGGATTGACTGCTTATTAATAAAAGACACCACTTCAATGTGTCAATGGTGTCTTTTTAGTGCTATTTTATCGTCATATCAAGGCTCGTTTAATCGTGGTATATTCGTGGTAAAATGAGTGTTTTTCTATACTTCGAAATGCTTGAAAGTGTAATATTTATGGGGATAATCAAAAATCAGATATAAAGTTTGGGAAAAACAACAAGTGAGTTTGTAGAAAAAATAACTGAAATATAGTATAATATTTTTATATCAAGAATAAATAATCTGTCATTTTACGGGTAGATGATAGAATTAGAAAGGGGAACTATAATGGGCAAAGAAATGATAGCAATGTTACTTGCCGGAGGGCAGGGCTCCAGACTGTATGCGCTGACCCAGAAGCTTGCAAAACCGGCAGTTCCATTTGGCGGAAAGTACCGAATCATAGACTTTCCACTTTCAAACTGCGTAAATTCAGGTATTGATACAGTAGGTATTCTGACTCAGTATCAGCCTCTGGAGCTGAATGAGTATATCGGAAATGGGCAGCCGTGGGATCTGGACCGAATCTATGGAGGAGTTCATGTGTTACCACCATATCAGAAGGCATCTGGCTCAGATTGGTATAAAGGTACAGCAAATGCAATTTACCAGAATATTTCATTTATCGAGCGTTATGATCCGGAATATGTCATTATTTTATCGGGAGATCAGATCTGCAAGCAGGATTATAGTGATTTTCTTAGATTCCACAAAGAAAAGAACGCAGAATTCAGTGTGGCGGTTATGGAAGTCCCGTGGGAGGAGGCACCAAGATTCGGACTTATGGTCACGGACGATGATGACCGTATTACGGAATTCCAGGAAAAACCGAAGAATCCGAAGTCTAATCTGGCATCTATGGGAATTTACATATTTAACTGGGATATTCTGAAGCAGTATCTGATTGAAGACGAAGCGGATCCGGAGTCTGAAAATGATTTTGGAAATAATATCATTCCGAATCTTCTGCGTGATGACAGAAAAATGTACGCGTATCACTTTAACGGATACTGGAAAGATGTGGGAACGATTCCATCTCTCTGGGAAGCGAATATGGAAGTACTGGATCCGGAACACAGTGGAATTAACCTGTTTGATGAAGACTGGAAGATCTACAGCAGGAACAGTGGTATGCCGGGACATAAGATCTGCGCCGGAGCCAATGTAGAGAACTCGATGATCACAGATGGATGTAAGATTGCAGGCAGCGTGAAACATTCCATCCTATTTGCCGGAGTGAAAGTAGAAGCCGGAGCAGTTGTAGAAGATGCAGTTGTTATGGGCAGAACAACGATTAAAGCCGGAGCCAGTGTAAAGCATTGTATTGTTGCGGAGAATGTAGTGATCGGTGAAAATGCTGTGGTAGGAGCTATGCCGACAGAAGAAGAGCAAGGAGTTGCAACTATCGGACCGGATGTCTGCGTCGGAACAGGTGCCAAGATTGGATCGAATGCCATGATCAGTGAAGATGTAAAGGACGGTGAAGAAAAATGATAAATGCAAATGCGGACGCAATGGGAATTATTTTCCCGAATAATTATGATAAGTTTGTTCCGGAACTGGTCAGCGAAAGACTAATGGCTTCCATTCCATTTGCAAGCCGTTATCGAATGATCGATTTTTTGTTATCCAGTATGGTTGGCTGCGGAATTGATAAAATAGAAGTGCTTGTTCGTGAGAATTATCATTCGCTTGTAGACCATTTAGGTGGTGGCCGAGAGTGGGATCTCAGCCGTAAGAACGGAGGACTTAGTATCTTTCCTCCATTTGCCCAGAAGTCTATCGGCAGTATGGGAGGAGGAAGAGTGGAAGCGCTCGCCAATATTCTTCCGGTACTCAAAAAGCAAAAAGAAAAATATGTGATTATGGCAGATACGAATATTGCTGCAAATTTTGATTTCAATGCGCTGATCGCACAGCATGTAAAAACGGATGCAGATATTACGTTCGCTTATACAAAAGAGGAACTGCCACAGGAACTGACTGGTGCAAAAGATGCAAGTAAAGGGCTTTATTATACGTTGAAGCTGGATGGAGATAAAGTAGAAGACATTTACATCAATAAGCAGGAGCAGGGTGTGCAGAATTTCTCTATGAATATATACATTGCGAACAGAGAGTGGCTGATTGATACCATTAATGCAGCGTTTATGCGTGGAGCTGTTTCACTGGAGAGGGATATCCTAATTCCGCATCTAGATACATATAAAGTCATGGCTTATGAGCATAAAGGATATGTGGCGAGAATCACCGGACTTAAGAGCTATTTTGATGAGAACATGAAACTTCTGGATGATAAGAATCTTGAGGAGCTTTTTACAGGTAATCCCATCTATACAAAGATTCGTGACGATAATCCGACCAGATACATCGGCAATGCAAAAGCAAGTAATGTTATGGTAGCAGACGGTTGTGTGATCGAAGGTGAAGTGGAGAACAGTATTTTATTCCGTGGTGTGAAGATTGCAAAAGGTGCGAAAGTGAAGAATTGTGTTTTAATGCAGGATACGATCGTTGGAGAAGGTACAAAGCTGGAATATATTATTTCGGATAAGAATGTAAAAATCACCGATGGAAAAGAATTAAAGGGTGATGAAGCGTTTCCTGTATTTGTTGCGAAAGGACAGGTTGTCTAGTGAACGGGTGCATGTTATGCCCGAGACAGTGCCAGATTAAGCGAGAAGACGGAAAGCGTGGCTTTTGTGGGGAGTCGGATTTGGTCCGGCTTTCCAGAGCCGCGCTTCATATGTGGGAAGAACCGTGTATCTCCGGGACAAATGGATCCGGAGCTGTTTTTTTCTCTGGCTGTACACTCAGGTGTGTATATTGCCAGAATTATCACATTGCCAACAGTGAGATTGGAAAAACAGTAAGTGTTGAACGGTTATCGGAGATATTTCTGGAATTAAAAGAACAGGGAGCCAACAACATTAATCTGGTAACTCCGACGCATTTTGTACCACAGATTATCGCGGCACTGGATCAGGCAAGAAAGAAAGGACTTAATCTTCCAATTGTTTATAATACAAGTGGTTATGAAAAAGTGGAGACATTAAAGAGGTTGGATGGTTATGTAGATATTTATCTGCCGGATTTTAAATATCTGGATCCGGAGCATGCAAAGAAATATTCCGGGGCAGAAGATTATCCAGAAGTAGCAAAACGGGCACTGGCAGAAATGATAAGACAGACAGGAGTGCCACAATTTGATGAACAAGGCATCATGAAAAAAGGCGTAATCGTGAGACATTTGCTATTACCTGGGTGTCTGAGAGATGCGAGAAGAATTGTGAAATACCTCTATGAAACATATGGTGACCAGATTTATATGAGTCTCATGAACCAGTACACTCCACTCGATACGTTGAATCGGGAAAAATATCCGGAGCTTGCCAAGAAAGTGACGAAAAAAGCATATGATGTCCTAGTGGATTATGCCATAGATCTTGGCGTGGAGCAGGCATTTATTCAAGAGGGTGAGACAGCAAAAGAAAGCTTTATTCCGGATTTTTCCTATGAAGGGGTGTAAGATAAGAACAGATGCCAGAAGATAGGGAGAGCTATCGGTATTTTACTAACGGTATTTGAATAGAGTTCTTGAATAACAGGAATTTGAATGATAAAATGGTAAAGAAAATTTAGCGAAGGAGTAAAGATATGGCAGACAGAGCCCAGTTTCAGAAAAAATTAGGAGAGCTTCTTGCAGTTGCAGCAAGCCAGAATAATAAAATGACTAGTCAGGAAGTGCAAGCTTTCTTTCAGGACGACAATCTTACAGATGAGCAGATGAATCTTGTCCATGAATTTCTGATGTCACAGAAAGTGGAAGTGATCGGATATACAGGAACTATAGAAAATACAGAACAAGAAGAAAAAGATACACTAAGCCAGCAGGAAAAAGATTATGTGGCAGAATATCTGATTGATATTGAAAAAATGTCAAAACAAACAGAGGAAGAGGTGACGCTTGCATATTACCTTCCGAAAGTTGTAGAAGAAGCAGTAAAGCTGCATATGCCGGGAATATTCATCGGTGATGTGATCCAGGAAGGCAATGTTAGCTTGATGCTGTACTTAGGTGAGAATAAGAAAGCAACAGAAGCAGAAGTGCTGGAGCAGGTCCGCGCTGGAATCCGGGTGATGCTGGAATCCCACACCGAAGAAAAACGCCGCGATAAGAAGATGGTCGAGCGGGTAAATGATCTGGACGAGACAATCAAAAGCATGAAGGAAGAATACGGAAGAAAAGTATCCGTAGACGAAGTCGCTGAACGTATGGGTATTACGGAAGATACCGTGGAGGATATCCTGAAGCTTGCAGGCGAAGAAGTGAAGGATGAGTAAAGGTGAGCCCTGCCTGTAGGTGGAGGTTGTAAAAAGCGAAAGAATCGCTTTTGATGAGTCTTCATAGTGGCTATGCCAATGAACATATCCATTATTGACATTAAGGAGGAAATCAGACAATGGCCAAGAGTACAAGAGGATATTGTAAGTATTGTGGAAAAGAATATACAAGAACAGGTATGCTAAAACATTTGCAGAGTTGTAAGAAGCGGATGGAAGTGTGTGAAAATTCCAAGAAGATGTCAGCTTATTATGAATTAATGTTATATGGTACGTATGACAAAGATTATTGGCTTATTATACAGATAAAAGAAAATGCAACTTTGGAGTGTCTGGATCAATTTATACGCGATATTTGGGTGGAATGTTGTGGACATTTGAGCGCATTTGATATTGAAGGTGTGAGATATGAACAAATTCCAGATAATGATTTCCTGTGGGGAAAACCTGCAGAAGATATGAGCCATAAACTCAAAGAAGTGCTTGAGGTGGGAATGGAAATTGGATATGAATATGATTTTGGTTCCACAACCGAGCTTACAATAAAGGTGGTAGATTTTTATAAAGCTCCAGAACAGAAAGAAAATGTGACGATTTTATCCAGAAATAATCCGATACAGTTTACATGCTCAGTTTGTGGAAAAAATCCCGCTGTGTGGATTGATCCTATAAAAATGTATAATGAAGATCCGTTCTGGTGCGAGGAGTGTCTGGAAAAATATGAAAATGGGGAACTGGATGAAGAAATAGAAGTTGAAGAGAGCGGATATCTGCTTCCAGTTACGAATTCTCCTAGAATGGGAGTTTGCGGTTATGAGGGGAGCGACTTCTATCCGAATCAGTTTGAACCAGATGATATGTAAAACGGAAACATTTGGAAGTATTTTCAGAGATTTAGAGGTATTTTTTTGAAAAGAGAGGCTGCCAGGAAAGGCAACCTTTTCTTTTTCAGAGAACGCTTTGTGATATTATTCTGAAATTAACCAATCAATCAAATTGATGGATTTTATGCCATTATATGAAGAGTCCATTCCGGGATTTAAAGAAAGAATAATTTTTTCGTAATTATCACTGATTTTTTGAAGAGGAGACAGTTCACGTTTGCGAACATCTTCGCTTGTCATAGATTCAGTGACTTGAACATAAATTTTATTATCCGCTTTTGTTGCGATAAAATCCACTTCAGAATTGTCTATTTTTCCAATTGAGACATCATAACCCCGGCGAAGTAATTCGAAGTAAACAATATTTTCTAATGCATGTCCACTGTCGCGATTTCGAAAACCAAGTAGATAGTTGCGAAGTCCTATATCCACAATATAATATTTCCCCAAAGTTCTTAAAAATTCTTTTCCCTTGATATCAAATCGTTTGATTTCATAGAAGAAATATGATTCCAGCAATGCATTTATATAGGATTGGACGGTATGAACACTAGGTGTCCCTTTTCGCTTTCCGTTGTCAAGCAATCCTTCATTCATCAAAGTATTTCCGATAGATGAGACAGATATATTGCTTCCTATATTATCAGCAAGAAACATAATAATTTTTTTTAAGAGAACAGGATCAGTGATTCTACTTTGTCCTTTGCGGTTTTCGCGTTCAAGAATATCTCTCATAATTACGGTTGAGTAGATGCCCTCGAGTAACATCAATGCTTTTTCCTGGTCTAATCCTATATCGGCAATGCCTGGCATTCCGCCAAATCGCATGTAAGCATCAAAAACGTCTCGAAGTTCATAACGTTCATCATTTTTATCGAAGGCTTGTTTGCGAATACCTCCCAATGAACTTTTTATTTCTCTGACTTCAAAGCCATGAAAAGTAAGAAATTCAGAAAAAGAAAGCGGTAACATTTTAATCTCTACACATCTGCCGGATAAGTAAGTGGCATATTCAGAGGAGAGCATATAGGCATTTGAACCAGTGACATAAATGTCACAGTTAAAATCAACACGGAAGGAATTGACAGCATCTTCCCAGTTAGGAACACGCTGAACTTCGTCGAAGAAAAGGTACATTCTCTTATTAGGGACGATATGTTGTTTTACATATTCGTAAAAAGAGTCACTGTTCATATTTTTAAAGGCATGGGATTCAAAATTCATTTCAAGAATCTGCTCATCAGTAATGCCACTTTCCTTCAGATGTAAAACCATTAATTTGAGCAGGCTCGATTTTCCACATCTGCGGATTCCAGTAACAACTTTTACAGGTTCGGTATCTTGAAATGCGATGATTTTATTTAGATATAAATCTCTTTTTTTGAGTTTATGTGTATCAATCATTTACCATTCCTCCTATCTTGTGTATGAATATAGCATAAATTTAAAAAAAAATCAAGTTCGTGCAATTAATTGCAAAAAAAGTAGAAAAATAGAAAATTTTGCAATTAATAAACAGAAGTTTGGAGCTTGAAAGGTTCTGTTATGCAATGCTTGAATTCTGCTTCCTTTATTAGAATAATTTTCATGCATTTTCACATAATAGCATTAAAAGTAAAATTTAGCATGAGAAGAAAGAACAGCCATGCGGAATCAATCATGGAGGAATCATATGAAGGCAACAGGAATTGTACGTCGGATTGATGACCTGGGACGTGTGGTCATTCCGAAAGAAATACGAAGAACACTTAGAATCAGAGAAGGTGATCCACTGGAGATATTTACCGACCGGGAAGGCGAGATTATATTGAAAAAATATTCACCGATCGGAGAGCTTGCTGCATTTGCAGGTATGTATGCAGACAGCCTGGCAAAAGAGGCAGGGTGTCTTGTGTGTATCTGCGATATGGATCAGGTCGTGGCAGCTTCCGGAAACGGGAGAAAAGAGGTGCAGGAAAAGTATATCAGCAAAGTTCTTCAAGGGGAACTGGAAGAAAGAAACAGTATTCTGGCAAAGGTTGATGAGAAGAAATATATCCGGGTGTTCCGGGAACAGGAAAAGGATTATGTATGGGAATCTATTACACCGATCATTTGCGAAGGAGATGTTGTGGGGGCAGTTATTTTACTGTCATCAGATGAAAAAGAGAAGTTTACAAAACTGGAACAAAAGCTGGGAGCATGTGCAGCAGGATTTCTTGGAAAGCAAATGGAGTGATAAAATTTGCAGAAGCAGTCATATTCGCCGGATCTGGCTCATACCTTGTGGTAGACAAGGAGGAAAGAGATGGAGAATATGCAAAAAAATATAAAGGTCATATGGTGGATCAAGTCACTTCTGGCTTCTTATATTGTCACCGGTATATTACTTTTGGTTTTGACATTTTTTATGTATAAATTTGAATTAAATGAAAAAATTGTATCGGCGGCAATTGTTGGAATCTATGTAGTGTCAACATTGATCGGAGGAGTGATCATAGGGAAACTGACAAAATCAAAACGGTACTTGTGGGGGATGGTTCTTGGAATCATATATTTTGTATTGCTTTTGCTCATTACACTTGGAGTTTACAGAACTCTGAATGGAGACAGTGTAAGTATTGTCACATCACTGATACTATGTGCAGGCGGCGGTATGACCGGTGGTATGATATCATGAAAGACTAAAAAATAAGAGCTGCGTATATCTCTTGTAAAAAGGAAACAGATATAGGCAGCTTTTATTTTACGTATGGTTCATAATCGTAATGACGAATGTATATGTCCCTTACAGAAAGTAGAATAGTTACAGTTCGAATCAGAAAGTTTTTGCCACATGTAAAAATGTAAAGATACCAGAATGGAAAGTGTTTCCACCGGCATCTTATGAATTATGGTCTACCTGATCCATGTATTTGATGAGGCGGAAAATCTGGCTTGTATAGCCCCATTCATTATCATAGAAACAGATGACCTTAAAGAAGTGAGAATTTACTTGAATTCCCTGTCTTGCATCAAAGATAGAAGCGTGTGAATCTCCGATGAAATCAGAAGATACAACTTCATCATCTACATAATCAAGAATGCCGGACAAATATGTCATGGAGGCTTCCTTTACTTTTTTGCAGATATCCTCATAAGATGCAGACTCTTTTAGTGCGACGTTCAGATCAACGATTGAGACGTCTGTAGTTGGAACACGATAAGAAATACCACTCATCTTGTCCTTCAGAGAAGGAATGACGAGAGAGATAGCCTTAGCGGCTCCGGTTGTGGATGGAATCAGATTGCCGAATGCAGAACGTCCGGTACGCCAGTCCTTGAGAGAACGGCTGTCCACAACTTTCTGCTTGGCAGTTGCGGCGTGGATCGTAGACATCAGACCATATTCAATTCCATAATTGTCTTCCAGTACTTTACAGATAGGTGCCAGACAGTTGGTCGTGCAGGATGCATTGGACACAACGGACATATCTTTCGAATAACCGGTATGGTTGATTCCCATGATGAATGTAGGTGTTTCTTCATCTTTTGCAGGTGCAGAAATAATGACTTTTTTTGCACCACCTTGCAGGTGAGCACTTGCTTTTTTTGCCGTGCAAAATGCTCCGGTTGCATCGATGATGTATTCGGCACCGCAGGAACCCCAAGGGATGGAAGCAGCATCACCTTCTGTGAAGACAGGAATCTTCTGCCCGTTAATGATAAGTCCGTGTTCATAAGTTCCAAGTTCTCCCTGGAAACGTCCAAATGTAGAGTCGTAGCGGATCATATAGACCATATAATCAAGATCCGCATTTCTTGCGTTAATTCCACATAATTTAAAAGTTTCCGGTCGACTGATGGCGATACGGAGTGCAACGCGTCCAATACGTCCGAATCCGTTAATGCCAATTGAAATTGCCATGTTACAATTACCTCCTATAAGACATATTAATGAAGTGGCAATTTCTGATTCATTTGTAATCTAACGCAAGTGTAACATAGTAAAATTGAAAAAACCACCTTTTTGCAGGTAATTAAAATATTAACGGGAATAATTAAAAATTAACGATTCAGATAAAAATATTGCGAAAAAGAAAGGAAGATGCTATACTTATAAAAGTCAAGAAAGACAAGGAGGAATGTAGTGATGAAACATGTGAAAACATTGAATACACAGACTCTGAACAAGACAGTGAAAAAAGGCGGTTGCGGCGAATGTCAGACATCTTGCCAGTCAGCATGCAAGACTTCCTGTACAGTAGGAAATCAGACCTGTGAGCAGAGCAAATAAGTAAAAGAACATAGGTAAAAAACCAGGAGACAGCGGTCTTAAAAGGGTCGCTGTCTCTGTTCTGTTGCCAAATAACCATTAAAATTTTAAAGAGATAGAAAAAATAGAAAAGGAGATTATTACTGTGATTCATCAGTATAAGAATAACGGATATAACATTGTTCTGGATGTATACAGTGGAGCCGTACATGTGGTTGATGACCTGTGCTATGATGTGATCGCTGTACTGAATGAACCGGACGAAGAACCAACAGCTGAGATTTTAAAGAGTGATCTTACATGGGAGAATCTGAAAAAGCGGCTTGGAGATACATATAGCGAGGAAGATTTAAGAGATGCTCTTGATGATGTCATTGAACTGACAGAGGACGGGAAATTATTTACAAAGGATGAGTTTGAATATCTTGTTCCAATCGTGAAGAAGAGAAAGACAGTTGTAAAGGCTCTTTGCCTTCACATTGCACATGACTGTAATCTGGCCTGCAGATACTGCTTTGCAGAAGAAGGCGAGTATCATGGAAGACGTGCTCTTATGAGTTATGAAGTCGGAAAGAAGGCATTAGATTTCCTGATCGCAAATTCCGGAAGCAGAAGAAATCTGGAAGTAGATTTCTTTGGAGGAGAGCCACTTATGAACTGGCAGGTTGTCAAAGATCTGGTAGCATACGGAAGAGAACAGGAAAAGCTTCATGACAAGAATTTCCGATTTACAGTTACGACGAACGGCGTTCTTCTGAATGATGAGATTCAGGAGTTTGTCAATAAAGAGATGGACAATGTTGTGCTAAGCCTGGATGGACGAAAAGAAATCAATGATAAGATGCGTCCGTTCCGCAACGGAAAAGGAAGCTACGATCTGATCGTGCCGAAATTCCAGAAGCTGGCTGAAAGCCGTAATCAGGAGAAGTATTATATCCGTGGGACATTTACAAGAAATAATCTGGATTTCTCCAATGATATCCTGCATTTTGCAGATCTTGGATTCAAGCAGATGTCCATTGAGCCGGTCGTAGGTGACGAATCCGATCCATATGCGATCCGCGAAGAGGATATTCCACAGATCAAAGAAGAGTATGATAAACTTGCCAAGATTATGATCGAACGAGAGAAAGAAGGCAAAGGATTTAATTTCTTCCACTTTATGATCGATCTGGAAGGCGGCCCATGTGTGATGAAACGTATGTCCGGCTGTGGTTCCGGAACAGAATATCTGTCTGTCACACCATGGGGAGATCTGTATCCATGTCATCAGTTTGTCGGGCAGGAAGAATTCCTGATGGGAAATGTAGACGATGGAATTGTAAAGCCGGAGATTGCAGATGATTTCAGAAGCTGCAGTGTATATTCAAAAGAAAAATGTAAAAATTGTTTTGCTAAATTCTACTGTAGCGGTGGATGTATGGCAAACTCTTATAATTTCCATGGAACGATCCATGATTGTTATGATGTTGGCTGTGAGATGCAGCGTAAACGTGTGGAATGTGCCATTATGATCAAAGCAGCACTGGCAGATGCATAATGTGTAACATAGAATCCTTCGAAGGAATGGAAGAAAGAGAAAGGAAGTAAATCATGAAAAAAAGCAGAGGCATACTTAGTCTTATTGTGGCAGCAGCCTTGATCGTACTGCTTGGTTTTACGACAATTGTTGGATTCGGAAAAGGCCATACAGGTTCTATGAAGAATATCAAACTGGGTCTGGACCTTGCCGGTGGTGTAAGTATCACATATCAGGTCAAAGATGACAATCCGTCGGATGAAGAGATGAGTGATACAATCTATAAGCTGCAAAAGCGTGTAGAACAGTATAGTACAGAGGCAAGTGTATATCAGGAGGGAAGCGACCGTATTAATATCGAGATTCCTGGTGTTACAGATGCCAATGAGATTTTAGACGAACTGGGACAGCCGGGTTCCCTGTATTTTATTGCGCAGACAGGCAGTGACGGCTCAGCAAACTACAGTCAGGTGAACAGTACGGGAGATGCGTCCAAAGATTATCAGCTTAACAAGACAATTGAAGAATTGCAGGCAGACGGTTCTATTGTACTGAGTGGCAATGATGTAAAAAGTGCCCAGGCTCAGACAACAGAAGACCAGCTGACAAAGAATAAACAGAATGTTGTATCTCTTACATTTACAAAAGATGGAACAACAAAGTTCGCAGATGCAACAACAAAAGCACTGGCAGCAAGCCAGAGCATTGGTATCTATTATGACGGAGCATTTGTAAGTGTTCCGAATGTACAGGCAGCCATTACAAATGGACAGGCTCAGATCAGTGGTAACATGACCTATGAAGAAGCAGATGCGCTTGCTTCTACAATCCGTATCGGTGGTCTGAAACTGGAACTGGAAGAGTTGCGTTCTAATGTTGTAGGAGCCCAGCTTGGTGAGCAGGCAGTTGCGACCAGTTTAAAAGCCGGAGCAATCGGACTTGCAATTGTATTTGTATTCATGTGTTGTGTATACTTGCTTCCGGGACTTGCATCCGGACTTGCACTTTTAATCTATACAGGACTTGTACTTGTAATCCTGAATGCATTTGAAGTAACATTGACACTTCCGGGTATTGCCGGTATCATTCTTGGCATTGGTATGGCAGTAGATGCCAACGTTATCATCTTCGCTCGTGTACGTGAAGAGATGGTACGCGGAAGAAGTGTAAAGAATTCTCTGAAGATTGGTTTCCAGAAAGCTTTATCAGCAATCTTAGATGGTAATATTACGACTCTGATCGCAGCAGCTGTATTGTGGTTCAAAGGTTCCGGTACAGTAAAAGGATTCGCGCAGACACTTGCAATTGGTATCATCGCATCTATGTTTACAGCACTTGTTATTACAAGATTGATCGTAAATGCATTTTATGCAGTCGGACTTAGAAGTGAAAAATTATATTATCGTCCAAAGAAAGAGCGTGAGCCAATCGATTTCCTTTCAAAGAAAAAAGTGTTCTTTACAATTTCTCTTGTATTAATTGCAGCAGGAGTGATCACAATCGGTGTCAATGCAGGAAGAGGAAAAGGAGCATTTGCATACAGCCTTGAATTCCAGGGCGGTACATCTACAAATGTAACATTTGATAAAGATTACTCTATTGATGAGATTGATAAGGAAATTGTTCCGGTTGTAGAAAAGGTAACTGGAGATAACAATGTTCAGACTCAGAAAGTAGCCGGAACCAATCAGGTTATTATCAAGACAGTTACACTGGATCTTGACAAGCGTGAAGCACTGAATAAGGCTATGGTTGATAACTTCGGTGTGGACGAATCAAAGATCACGGCAGAAAATATCAGTTCTACAGTAAGTAATGAGATGCGAAGAGATGCAGTTATCGCGGTTGTTATTGCGACAATCTGTATGCTTCTGTATATCTGGTTCCGATTCAAAGATATCCGTTTCGCTACCAGTGCGGTACTTGCTCTTTTACATGACGTCCTTGTTGTAGTAGGATTCTATGCAATTGCAAGAATCTCTGTTGGTAATACATTTATCGCGTGTATGCTGACAATCGTTGGATATTCCATCAACGCGACCATTGTTATCTTTGACCGTATCCGAGAGGAAATGCGTGGTAAGACAAAGAGCAGTGATGTTGCAGCAGTTGTAAACAAGAGTATCACACAGACGCTGACAAGAAGTATCTATACATCTCTTACAACATTTATCATGGTAGCAGTACTTTACGTCATGGGTGTAAGTTCTATCAAGGAGTTTGCACTTCCATTGATGGTCGGAGTTGTATGCGGAGCTTACTCATCTGTATGTATCACAGGAGCGCTGTGGTATGTAATGAAACGCTTCAAGAAGTAATTTTAAATACTATAGAACAGCCAAAGTCATATTTTATGGCGAGGCTGTTCTTTTCTTAAAGTAAATATTTGCAAAGTAAATAAAATGATGTTGGAGATTCCTGTCGAAAGTGTAGTATTTACTTTGCAAATATTTATTTGGATAAAACAGGAGAGACGAAAATTATGGAACGCTGGGTACTTTTAAGAAAAGGTGCTGATTTTGAGGCTATCAGTAAGAAATTTCATATTAGTCCGAGACTGGCCAGTCTGATCCGTAACCGGGATGTTATTGGAGATGAAGCAATCAACCAATATCTGAATGGTACAATTGCGGAACTCTACGATGGAATGCAGATGAAGGGTATGCCACAGGCGGTGGAAATTCTGACTGAAAAAATCAGGGACCGGGAAAAAATCCGTGTCATTGGAGACTATGACTGTGATGGGATCAATGCGACATATATTCTTTTAGAAGGTCTGGAAAAGCTTGGCGCAAAGGTGGACAGCGATATCCCGGATCGTATCAAAGATGGATATGGATTAAATCAGCATCTGATTGACCGGGCACATGAAGATGGAATTGATACGATCATCACCTGCGATAACGGAATTGCGGCAGCGAAAGAAATTGAGTATGGAAAAGCGCTTGGTATGACGATCATCGTAACAGACCATCATGAAGTGCCGTACAAGGAAAATGAAGCGGGAAGAAGATACATTTTACCGCCGGCAGATGCAGTTGTTGACCCAAGGCAGGAAGGATGTGAATATCCATTTAAAGGATTATGTGGTGCAGCGGTTGCATACAAGCTTGTAGAGGCGCTCTGTGAGGCAAATGATCAGGATGTGGCGGATCTGGATTATCTTTTGGAAAATGTTGCAATTGCAACAGTGGCAGATGTGATGGATCTGACAGAGGAAAATCGAATTCTGGTGAAGCAGGGTCTTGAGATGCTAAAGAGGACCTCTAATCTGGGACTACGTGCCCTGATTCAGTGTATCGGGCTGGAGGGAAAAAAGATTCAGGCATATCACATCGGATTTATTCTTGCTCCGTGTCTGAATGCCAGTGGTAAGCTGGATACGGCAAAAAGAGCACTGGCACTGCTTCGGGCAAAGACAGAGCGGGAGGCAGATATGCTGGCAGGTGATCTGAAAGCATTGAATGAGAGCCGTAGAGATATGACAGACCGCGTTGTAGATGAGGCAATGGCGAAAGTGGAACGGACAGATATCCGGGGGGATAAGGTGCTTGTTATCTATCTGCCGGATTGTCATGAAAGCCTTGCCGGCCTTGTGGCTGGACGTGTGAGAGAAAATTACTATCGTCCGGTATTTGTATTGACGGATTCCGAAGATGGAGTCAAAGGATCGGGAAGATCGATTGAAAGCTATTCCATGTATGAAGAACTGACAGGCTGTGGGGATCTTCTGACAAAATTCGGCGGACATCCGATGGCGGCAGGACTTTCACTTGATAAAGAAAATGTTGAGAAATTCAAAAGAAGACTAAATGATCAGTGTACGCTTTCAGAAGAAGAGCTGACAGAAAAAGTAGTGATCGATATGGAACTGCCATTTGCTGCTATTACAGAACATTTTATAGAAGAACTTGAATACATGGAACCATTTGGAAAAGGTAATACAAAACCGGTTTTTGCGGCAAGAGGCGTCGCCATGCAGCATGTGAAGATCATCGGGAAAAATAAAAATGTTGCAAAAGCAACAGCAATCGATGCGGCGGGAAACCGGATGGAAGCCATCTGTTTTCATGATGCACAGGAATTTGCAGAACGGTGTGAAAGAAATAATGGTAAAATGTCCATTACATTTTACCCTGGAATCAATGAATTCCGGGGAGAAAGACAAATTCAGATTGTAATTACCCATTATCGATAGATTTTTTTTGAAAAATGGAACAAATAATGCTATACTAAAAGATATACTTTACCTTGAAAGAGAAGAAGGAGAGAATAATTATGAAACCGATAGAAGATTATGTAGTAAGTATTCCGGATTTTCCAGAACCGGGGATCATATTTCGTGATGTGACAAGTGTATTACAGGACGCGGAAGGACTGCATCTTGCAATTGATCTGATGCAGGAAAAATTAGAAGGTCTTGACTTTGACGTAGTAGTCGGACCGGAATCCAGAGGATTTATTTTCGGGGTACCGATCGCATATAATCTGAAAAAGCCATTTATTCCGATTCGTAAAAAAGGAAAGCTTCCAAGAGAGACGGTTTCTGCAGAGTATGAATTAGAGTATGGCACAGCAACTATCGAGATGCACAAAGATGCGATCAAGCCAGGGCAGAGAGTTGTGATTATTGATGATCTGATCGCGACAGGCGGAACGAATGAGGCAATGATCCATTTGATTGAAGGTCTTGGCGGAAAGGTTGTAAAGACTGTGTTTTTAATGGAACTGGCAGGACTTCATGGACGTGACAGATTACAGGGATATGATATAGATTCAGTTATTGTATATCCTAGAAAATAGAAAAAGATATACATTTGAGAGACTAGAGAGGGAAGGAGGCGTTAATATGTCAGAGAATAAAACAACATATGAGTCACTGGACGGCAAGATTGCTCCGGAAGCATTGCTAAAAGACACAAGAGGGAAACTTCAGATGGTAGATGGGCACGGGATCAAACAGGAGGCAGATTATGATGATCCGGATAAGCTTTATGGCATGTTAATTGCCCGTATTCAAAAGTATCATCCGTCTGCGGATGTTACTCAGATCGAGAAGGCATATAATCTGGCAAAAAAAGCGCATGGAGACCAAAAGAGAAAGTCGGGAGAACCGTATATTATCCACCCGCTCTGGGTAGCGATTATTCTTGCGGATCTTGAGATGGATAAGGAGACAATTATTGCAGCTCTTCTTCATGACGTAGTGGAAGATACTCGGATTGGAGAGGATTATATCAAAGAAGAGTTTGGAGAAGAGGTAGCTCTTTTGGTAGACGGTGTTACGAAACTTGGCCGTGTAGCTTATTCTGCGGACAAACTGGAACTTCAGGCGGAGAATTTGAGAAAGATGTTCCTTGCTATGGCAAAGGATATCCGGGTTATTATCATTAAACTTGCGGACCGTCTGCATAATATGCGTACACTGCAGTTCATGACTCCGGCCAAACAGCAGGAAAAGGCTCGTGAGACAATGGATATTTATGCGCCGATCGCGGGAAGGCTTGGTATTTCTAAAATTAAGACAGAACTTGACGATTTGTCATTGAAGTATCTGAAACCAGATGTATTTTTTGATCTTGTAAATCAGATCAATGCCAGAAAAACAGAGCGTGAGGAATTTGTCCAACAGATTGTGGATGAAGTGTCCATGCATATGAAAAATGCGGGGATTAAAGCAGATGTAAATGGACGTGTAAAGCATTTCTTCAGTATTTATAAGAAGATGGTCAATCAGGATAAGACAGTAGATCAGATTTATGACCTGTTTGCAGTCCGTATCATTGTGGATTCTGTCAAAGACTGTTATGCGGCATTGGGAATTATCCATGAGATTTATACGCCAATTCCTGGAAGATTTAAAGATTATATTGCCATGCCGAAACCGAATATGTATCAGTCTCTGCATACAACGCTGATGAGTTCGATTGGTCAGCCGTTTGAGATCCAGATCCGTACACAGGAGATGCATAAGACAGCCGAATATGGTATTGCTGCTCACTGGAAGTATAAAGAGTCCGGCGGCAGCAAGAAAGGTGTTATGGCTGAAGAAGAGAAAATGAGCTGGCTCAGACAGATTCTGGAATGGCAGAGAGATATGTCTGACAACAAGGAATTCTTAAGCCTCATCAAAGGAGATCTGGATCTGTTTGCAGATGATGTGTACTGCTTTACACCGCAGGGGGATGTAAAGACATTGCCGACGGGGTCCACTCCAATCGACTTTGCTTATTCCATACACAGTGCAGTCGGCAATAAGATGGTCGGTGCCAGAGTGAATGGAAAGCTTGTTCCGATTGATTACAGAATCCAGAATGGAGACAGAATAGAAATTCTGACCTCCCAGAATTCGAAAGGACCAAGCCGTGACTGGCTGAATGTAGTCAAGAGTACACAGGCAAAAAATAAGATCAATCAGTGGTTCAAAAAAGAATTTAAAGAGAGCAATATTATCAAAGGAAAAGAGATGGTGGCCTCCTATTGCAAAGCAAAATCTCTCAACCTTTCTAATCTGCTCCAGCCAAAATATGAAGAAATCGTACAGAGAAAATATGGATTCAAGGACTGGGATTCTGTGCTTGCCGCGATCGGACATGGCGGCTTAAAAGAAGGACAGGTCGTGAATCGTCTGGCGGAAGAATATGGCAAGGATCACAAGCAGGAACTGACAGATGAAATTGTACTTGAAAAAGTTGCAGAGGCGGCTAAGAATAAAGTCCATATTGCCAAGTCCAAGAGTGGAATTGTCGTAAAAGGAATTGATGATGTGGCAGTCCGGTTTTCCAGATGCTGTAATCCGGTACCGGGAGATGAGATTGTCGGATTTGTTACAAGAGGAAGAGGACTTTCGATTCACCGCACGGATTGTGTTAATATGATACATTTGACAGAAGCAGAACGTGCAAGACTGATTCCGGCTGAGTGGGAAGGAAATGTGGCAGAAGAGACAGGAGGTCAGTATCTGGCTGAAATCAAGATGTATGCAAGAGATCAGCAGGGACTTCTGATGAGTATTTCCAAAGTATTTACGGAGATGGAGATGGATGTCAAATCCTTAAATATCCGCACGAGCAAGCAGGGAACTGCGACCATCGAGGCTGGATTTATTGTGCATGGCCGAGAGGAACTTGCAAAAGTAATTGGTAAACTGCGTCAGATTGATGACGTGATCGATATTGAGAGAACAACAGGCTAGGAGGAAAGAAAAAGCAATGAAGATAGAGAAATTTTCCCTTGGGATTTTGGGGGCAAATTGTTACCTTTTGATAAATGAAGAGACAAAGGATACAGTTGTAGTGGATCCGGGTGGACATTCTAAGAAATTTACAGCATATATTGAGGAAGAAAAACTTAACCTTGTGGCAATTCTTCTGACTCATGGACATTTCGATCATATTATGGGAATTGATTCTATTCTGGAAAACTGGAATATTCCGGTCTATGTAGAGGAAGAGGATCTTCCGATTATGACGGATCCAGAGCTGAATTTGTCTTCGTCTTACACGAACGGCTATTCCTTTGATGGTGCAAAACCGTTAAAAGACGGACAAAAACTGGAGCTGGCAGGTGAGACGATAGAAGTCATTCATACACCGGGACATACGATGGGAGGCTGTTGCTATTATCTGCCTGTAGAACATGCGGTATTTAGTGGAGATACTTTATTCCAGCGTTCTGTTGGACGTACGGATTTTCCGAACAGCAGTCAGGATGCAATCGTACGTTCTGTAAGAGAACGACTGTTCGCACTTCCGGATGATACGATTGTTTATCCGGGACATATGGGTGAGACAAAGATAGAGTATGAGAAGCTTCACAATCCATATGTACAGGAGGGCTAAGAATGATCCGGGTTATATGCAATCAGGAGACATTTGTATATAATGCATATCATATGGTGAAGGCTTTTTATCCATCGGAGACTGTTACGTCTTCGGTGGACGAAAAAGCCTCTAATTATGTAACCGTGGAATTTGCAGAAGATGGTACAGACGGGCAGAAAGAGGCGATGATTGAAATTGCAGACAGGCAGACAAATGACATGCCAGCGGAGAAATCTGCAATGAAAAAATATCTCGACCGGATGTTATACAAAAAGTTGTCAGAGCAAAGTGGCAGAACTCTTGCATGGGGAATCCTGATGGGAGTACGACCGACTAAAATTGCTATGAGAAAACTGGAAGAAGGTATGACACAGGAGACGTTTGTTCCATGGTTCCAGAAGGAGAATCTGGTGAGTGAAGAAAAAGCACATCTTGCATGGCAGATTGCAGGGAGAGAAAAAAAGCTTCTGGATCAGTTGGATTATGAAAATGGCTATAGTCTTTATGTGGGAATCCCGTTCTGCCCAACGGTTTGCAGTTACTGTTCGTTTAGTTCGGGTGCATTAGGTGACTGGGAACACCGGGTAGAAGACTATCTGGCTGCACTTATGAAGGAACTGGAAGCAATTGCGAAAATGTCTGAAGGAAGAAAAGCTGACACCATTTACATGGGTGGTGGAACACCGACAACTTTGAATGCGAATCAGTTAGACCGGCTGCTTACATGCATTGATAAACATTTTGTAAGGGAAGGACTTCTGGAGTTTACGGTGGAAGCCGGACGACCGGACAGTATTACGAAAGAGAAACTTCAGGTGCTTCGAAATCACGGTATTAATCGAATTTCTATCAATCCTCAGAGCATGCAGCAGAAGACCTTGGATACAATTGGGCGTAAGCATACTGTAGAACAAGTGTATGAAGCATTTCATATGGCGAGAAAGCTGGGATTTGATAATATCAATATGGATATTATTGCAGGACTTCCGGGAGAGACACCGGAGGATATGGAGGACACTCTAAGACAGATTGCGTTACTTGGACCTGATAATCTGACGGTACATTCCCTTGCAATTAAACGTGCAGCTAAAATGGGCCAGGAAGAGAGAGAAGGGAAACGATTAACGATCATACAAGATGAAATAGGTACGATGGTAGAGATGGCAGGAAATAAAGCCCGACAGATGGGACTTTTTCCGTATTATCTGTATCGTCAGAAGAATATTGCCGGAAATTTTGAAAATGTGGGCTATGCAAAGGTTGACAAAGCAGGAATATACAATATACTAATTATGGAGGAAAAGCAATCCATTATTGCAGCAGGTGCAGGTGCGTCTACAAAAATCGTACTGAAAGAACCTGTCATAAATCCTGAAAGCAAAAAGAAGAAAAAAACCAGTCTGATCCGGCAGGAGAATGTAAAAGCAATCGATGCTTATATCAGCCGGGTGGACGAGATGATAGAACGAAAAGGAGAATGGCTATGGCGTTAAAGAAGAAACCAGTAACCGGTATGAAAGATGTAATGCCGGCAGAGATGGAAATCCGGGATTACCTGATCGGCCTGATTAAAGACACCTATAAAACATTTGGATTCCAATCTATGGAAACTCCATGTGTTGAGCATATCGAGAACCTGTGCAGTAAGCAGGGGGGAGATAACGAAAAACTGATCTTCAAGATTTTGAAACGTGGAGAAAAGTTAAAAATTGACGAGGCAAAAGAGGAAAATGATCTTGTGGATGGAGGACTTCGGTATGACCTGACGGTTCCTCTTGCAAGATATTATTCTAATCATGCAAATGAGTTGCCGTCTCCTTTTAAAGCGCTTCAGATTGGAAGTGTATGGAGAGCAGACCGCCCGCAGAAAGGACGTTTCCGCCAGTTTGTGCAGTGCGATATCGATATATTAGGAGAGGCTTCTAATCTTGCTGAGATCGAGTTGATCCTTGCCACAACGGCGATGCTCGGGAAACTGGACTTTAAGAATTTTACTGTATGTATTAATGACCGTAATATATTGAAATCTATGGCTGCTTACAGTGGTTTTAAAGAGGAAGACTATGATGAAGTCTTCATTGTTCTGGATAAGATGGATAAGATAGGACCGGAAGGTGTCGAGGCAGAACTGATTGAGATGGGATATACCAGTGAAAGTGTTAAGACCTACCTTTCTCTTTTTGATGAAGTTGCTTCTGATGTATCCGGAGTCCGTTACCTGAAAGAAAAGCTTGGAGATTATCTGAGCGATGAGACAGCTGACGGTCTGGAATTGATTATGTCAAGTGTAGAAGCGGCAAAAGAGTGTGATTTTAAACTTCAGTTCACACCAACCCTCGTAAGAGGACAGTCCTACTATACCGGAACAATTTTTGAGGTAACTATGGACGACTTTGGCGGTTCTGTTGCCGGAGGCGGACGTTATGATAAGATGATCGGCAAGTTTACAGGGCAGGATACACCGGCATGCGGATTTTCCATTGGATTTGAGAGAATTGTCATGCTGCTTCTGGAAAATGGGTATAAAGTTCCGGGAGGACGTCAGAAAAAGGCATATCTTCTGGAGAAGAAGCTTCCGAAAGAGGCCATGTTGAAGGTACTTGCTCTTGCAAAAGCTGACCGAGAGGCAGGACGACAGGTGCTGATCGTCAATATGAAGAAGAATAAGAAGTTCCAGAAAGAGCAGCTAATAGAAGAGGGATATACAGAAATTGTAGACTGTTATGCAGATTCCGTAGACAAGCTGTAGAAAATAGAACGCACAAGTGAAAAAGGAGATATAGAAAAATGGCAGAGTCAATGCAGGGCTTAAAGAGAACTCACAGATGTGGGGAGCTGTCAGCAGCTAACGTAGGTGAGACAGTGACCATTATGGGCTGGGTACAGAAAAATCGTAATAAAGGAGGTCTCGTATTTGTAGATGTAAGAGACCGTTCCGGAATTATCCAGGTTGTATTTGATGAAGGAAGTGTAGATGCAGCACTGATCGAGAAGGCTGCAAAGCTTCGCAGTGAATATGTTGTTGCAGTTGTAGGAAAAGTTGCAAAACGATCTGGTGCAGTCAATGAGAACATTGCAACAGGTGAAATTGAGATTATCCCAGAGGAGCTTCGTGTACTTTCTGAGTCAGAGACACCTCCGTTCCAGATTGAGGAGAATTCTAAGACAAAAGAAGAAGTCCGTCTGAAATACAGATATCTGGATCTTAGAAGACCGGATATGCAGCGCAATCTGATGATGAGAAGCAAGGTGGCTACACTTGCACGTCAGTTTATGGCAAATGAAGGATTCCTTGAGATTGAGACACCGGTACTCATCGGAAGTACACCAGAGGGAGCAAGAGATTACCTTGTACCAAGCCGCGTTCATCAGGGACATTTTTATGCACTTCCACAGTCACCACAGCTATTTAAGCAGCTTTTAATGTGTTCTGGTTATGACAGATATTTCCAGATTGCAAAATGTTTCCGTGACGAGGATCTTCGAGCAGACCGTCAGCCAGAGTTCACACAGATGGATATGGAGCTGTCTTTCGTAGATGTTGATGATGTCATTGATGTCAATGAAAGATTCCTTGCGATGCTGTTTAAAGAAGTTCTTGGTGTGGAAGTTCCGCTTCCGATTCCGAGAATGACATGGCAGGAGGCTATGGATCGTTACGGTTCCGATAAACCGGATACAAGATTCGGCATGGAGCTTGTCAATGTGACAGATGTCGTAAAAGACAGCGAGTTTGTTGTATTTAAGGGTGCTATTGAGAATGGTGGTACCGTTCGTGGTATCAACGCAAAAGGCCAGGGAGGAATGGCACGTAAGAAGATTGACAAGCTGGTTGATTATGCAAAGGATTACGGTGCAAAAGGACTGGCTTACATTGCAATCCATGAAGACGGAACAGTAAAATCTTCTTTCGCAAAATTTATGACAGAGGATGAGCAGAAGAACCTGATCCAGGCTATGGACGGAGAAAATGGAGACTTACTTCTTTTTGCTGCAGATAAGAATAAAGTAGTATGGGATGTACTTGGAGCTCTTCGTCTGGAACTTGCACGCCAGATGGATCTTTTAGATAAGAATGAGTATAAATTTATGTGGATCACAGAGTTCCCGCTTCTTGAGTGGAGTGAAGAACAGAACCGTTTCACAGCAATGCATCACCCATTTACAATGCCGATGGAAGAAGATCTTCAGTATATCGACAGTGATCCGGGAAGAGTCCGTGCAAAAGCATACGATATTACTCTGAATGGAAATGAGATTGGTGGAGGAAGTGTGCGAATCTTTAACCCTGAGATCCAGAGCAAGATGTTCGAGGTGCTTGGATTTACACCAGAGCAGGCACAGGAGCAGTTCGGATTCCTCCTGACAGCATTCAAGTATGGAGTACCGCCACACGCAGGACTTGCATATGGACTGGATCGTCTTGTTATGCTCATGGCAAAACAGGATAGCATTCGTGACGTGATAGCATTCCCGAAGGTAAAAGATGCTTCGGATCTTATGACAGAGGCTCCAACAAAAGTTGATCAGAAACAGCTTGATGAATTGGGACTTTCAGTGGTAGAAGAGGAAGAATAAAATATATTTAATGATGAAAAAAATCCCACCCGGATATTCTTGCGTTGAAGAATACCGGATGGGATTTCTTATTAAATTATTGATCTTTTGGTGAGCGTCCATCTTTGTGTTTATTCCAGATGTTAAATGCGATCAAAAGACCGGCTGTGTATAAGATGCTGATCAGAATTGCTGGACTGTCTTTCAAAAAATAAATAACTAAGACTGCGGCAATTAACGCAATGGTCATCTGGAATGCAATCCAGATTCTTTTTTCACGAATTTCTCTGGCATGCTGCTGGGATTCCAGACGCTTCTGTTCTAATTTTAAGTATTCCATCAAGTCCTTGTCCGGAATACGGGAAAGTATAATTTCATCGCGAACAAGTCTGGCTTCGCGGCGGGAGTGGATATTTGCAATTTTAGCAGAAAAACGGGCAAAAAATCCGGAGGAATCACGCTCTTTTTCAGCTTTGTCAAACGGATCCATTTCAGAATCCAAGTTATAAGCAGATTCCGTTCCTGGAGCAGTAGCATTATTGATGACAGATGCATTTTTCCGGGCAGTTGTGCTACCGGAAGCAGACGTATCTTCCTGGATAGTTGAACTTTTAGAAGCAGACGTATCTTCCTGGATAGTTGAACTTTTAGAAGCAGACGTATCTTTCTGGATAGTTGTACTGCTAGAAGCAGATGTATCTTCCTGACCAGATGCATTTTCCGCAGCAGATGTATCTTTCTGACCAGATATAGTTTCTGTAGCAGATGCATGATCTATTGTAGTTATATTTTCTTCTGTAGTTGTATTTCCTTCTGTAATTGTCTCTGACATAACAGACCTCCTATGTGAATTATATATATCAGCTGGGAGATGACTCCCACCTCGCAGCAATAATGCCGAGGCATTCTTGAATCATCGTTTTGTTTATCATAACAGTAAAAAAAATAAAAAACAACTGATTTTCCAAGATTAGTCTTATTAAAAGAAAGAAGATTAGAGACTTTCATATATGAGAAGTGTGCAAAAAAATGGAATAAAATATATTGCATCAAAAATTTTGAAAAAAATTTAAAAAAGCTGTTGACAAAAGTCTGATTATCCTGTATAGTATGTATTGTTCCAAGGAACACAAGAAACAAACGGAACAATATAATGAATGCGACAGTGGCTCAGTTGGTAGAGTACGACCTTGCCAAGGTCGGGGTCGCGGGTTCGAACCCCGTCTGTCGCTCTTAAAAAATCTCAATCTTCGAATTGAGATTTTTTGTATATACGGGTATAATAATGAAAGGTGAAGATGCTATGTAAAAACATGGCATTTTTTTCTATAGGAAAACCAGGGGGCATGAAAGGAAAAGATGGAGAAAGATATTCATGATATTGTAAGAAGAGACTATGCCAATATAGCTTTGGAAAAGAAAGAAAATAGCATTGTTAATGATAGAAAAGAAAATCAGGTTGTATCTGCTACCGTGGGATATACACCGGAAGAACTGGCGCTGGCACCGGAAGGGGCTAATATGGGGCTGGGGTGTGGTAATCCACATCGAAAAGCAGCAATTCAGCCAGGAGAGATTGTGCTGGATCTGGGATCTGGAACAGGGCTTGACTGTTTTATTGCGGGAAAGACAGTTGGAAGAAGAGGACGTGCCATTGGTGTGGACATGACACCGGAGATGCTTTCAAAAGCCAGAAGTATTGCAAAGGAAAACCGGATACGAAATGTAGAATTTCGCCTGGGAGAGATTGAAAATCTTCCGGTGGCGGATAATACAGCAGATGTCTGTATTTCAAACTGTGTGATCAATATGTCGGATAATAAATGGAGAGTATACAGAGAGATATTCCGGGCTTTGAAGCCGGGAGGGCGTATCTCTATCTGCGATATTGTAATCATGAAAGAGCTGACACAAGAGATGAAAGAAGATGAAGCCATGCATTCCTGCTGAGTATCAGGGGCTTCTTCGGTAGAAGAACTGGAAGAGATTATCCGCAGTGCCGGATTTGAAAATATTGAGATACAGACAAAACCGGTGTCTAAGGAGTATGAAGAACGCTGGGGACGTGGATTGTCGGTAGGAGAATATATTATGTCGTCTGCAATTACTGCCAGTAAACCATGCGAGGGTTAAAAATTTGTAATATGATAAGATAGTTAGACAACAGGAGGATGAAAAATGAGCAAGCCGGACAAGATAAAAATCGGACTTTTAGGCCTGGGAACAGTTGGAAGTGGGGTATATAAGTTAATTGAAAAGCAAAAAGAGGAGTTTTGTAAAAAGGCAGGAGCAGATGTTGAGATTGTAAAGATTCTTGTACACAATATGGAGAAAAAGCGTGAAGGTGTGGATCCATCTCTTCTTACCGATAACTGGAGAGATATTATTGATAATGATGAGATCCGACTCGTAATTGAGGTGATGGGTGGAATTGAGCCGGCAAGAACCATGATCCTGGATGCTTTAAATGCAGGAAAAAATGTTGTGTCGGCTAATAAAGATCTGATTGCTGAGCACGGAAAAGAACTTCTGGATGCAGCAGAAGAGCATGGTGTGGATTTTCTGTTTGAGGCTGCAGTAGCCGGAGGAATCCCGATCATCCGTCCGTTAAAGCAATGCCTGGCGGCAAATGAGATTGATGAAGTCATTGGAATCATGAATGGTACAACAAACTATATCCTGACAAAGATGTTTGAAGACAATATGGATTTTGATGAAGCATTGGCAAAAGCGACAGAGCTTGGATATGCAGAGGCGGACCCGACAGCAGATATTGAAGGATTAGATGCCGGACGTAAAGCAGCAATTCTGGCTTCCATCGCATTTCATTCCAGAGTTGTGTTCAGGGATGTATATACAGAGGGAATTACAAAGATTTCTTCAAGAGACATAGCATATGCAAAAGAATTTGGCAATGTTATCAAATTACTTGGCGTGGCTCATAATACAGAAGATGGAATTGAAGTGGGTGTTTATCCGATGATGATTTCACAGAATCACCCACTGGCATCTGTCAGAGATTCTTTCAATGCCGTATTTGTGCATGGAGATGCAGTTGGAGATGTAATGTTCTATGGACGTGGTGCTGGAGAGTTCCCGACTGCCAGTGCAGTTGTCGGAGATGTGATCGACGTAGTGCGTGACACGCAGTATCACTGTACCGGAAGAATCAGTTGTACCTGTTATCGGACAATACCAGTCAAGAATTTTAAGAATGTGAAAAATAAATTTTTCCTCCGTATGCAGGTGGAGAATAAACCTGGAGTTCTGGCTTCCATTGCCATGGTATTTGGTGTTCACAAGGTCAGCATTACAAAAGTCATGCAGAAGGAACAGTGCGAGAACGCTGATGTAGCTGAACTTGTTATTGTAACAGAGGCTGTCAAAGAAAGCCAGATGCTGGATTCTCTGGAGCATCTCAAAGATATGGAGACAATTCGCGAAGTCAGCAGTGTCATTCGTGAATATTAGTAGAAATATTGGAGGTTTAGGTTTGGAAGAAAGTGTAAAGGTCAATCCGCTTGCAACAGAGAAGGTCGAGCGGTTGATATTAAAATTCTCCATCCCGGCAATCATCAGTATGCTGGTCAGCTCGCTTTATAATATTGTAGACCAGATATTTATTGGACAAGGTGTAGGACTTCTTGGAAATGCAGCGACTAATATCGCATTTCCAATTACGATTATTTGTACTGCAACAGCATTGCTTCTTGGGATTGGAAGTGCTTCAAATTTTAATCTGTCCTCGGGGGCAGGAGAGCAGGAATGTGCGTGCAGGTATGCAGGGACAGGACTTGCAATGCTGATGCTTTGCGGTGTGACGATCGCGGTTGTCGTATTATTGTTCTTAGATCCGCTGCTTCATGTATTCGGTGTTACAAAAGACGTCCTGCCTTATGCACAGGATTATACAGGGATTACAGCATTTGGCATTCCTTTTCTGATCCTGACGACAGGGGGGAATCATCTGATCCGTGCAGACAGAAGCCCGACTTATTCTATGACTTGTATGCTTACGGGGGCAATCATCAATACGATTCTGGATCCACTGTTTATTTTTGGATTCCATTGGGGAATGAAAGGAGCTGCATGGGCAACTGTAATCGGTCAGATCGTGTCTGGGTGTCTGGTAATTGTGTATTTTGTACGTTTTAAAAAGATGGGACTGACAGTGGAGATGCTAAAGCCCCGTGGAATGTATATCAAAGGCATTCTCACACTTGGTATGGCTTCATGCATCAATCAGATAGCTATGGCAATCGTGCAGATCGTGTTAAATAATACATTGAGATATTATGGTTCTCTTTCTGTATATGGATCAGATATTCCACTGGCGTGTGTCGGTGTAATTGCAAAAGTCAATATGGTGTTTATGGCAATCTGTATCGGTCTTGCCCAGGGATGCCAGCCAATCTGGGGTTTTAATTATGGAGCAGGCAATTATGTGAGAGTCAGACACACATATAAGCGATCCATGCAGATAGCGCTTGCGGTCGGCGGTATCTGTTTTGTGTGCTTTCAAGTATTTCCAAGACAGATCGTCAGTATTTTCGGAAATGGAAGCGAAGAATATTTCCGGTTTGCAGAGAGATATTTCCGCATTTATATGTTTATGACGTTTGTAAATGGAATCCACCCGGTCTGCTCGCAGTTTTTCACTGCGATCGGAAAAGCTGCAAAGGGAGCAGTTGTGTCTCTGACGAGACAGATATTATTTCTTTTGCCACTCATTATTATATTCCCGTTATTTATAGGAATTGATGGTGTAATGTACGCAGGTCCGATCGCGGACGGAACGGCAGCAGTAGTTGCAATTGTACTTGCGAGAAGCGAGATAAAAAAGATGAGCTGATAAGTAAAGAGAAGAATGTCAGGATCTGGGATTTAAGGAAAGGATAAGGCGTATGCAAAAGAAGAGAACGATAGGATTTATGTTCAAGCAGATAAATAATGTGTATGAGAAGGAATTTAATAACCGGCTGCGTACGCTTGGTATTACCGCATCCCAGTGTGCAGTACTGGATTATCTGTTTGACTGTGAGAAAGAAGAAGTGACACAGAGGGACATAGAAAAAGGATTGAATCTCAGAAATCCTACCGTGACCGGTCTGCTGAAACGGCTGGACGAAAAGGGATATATTTTATCAGTTCCAAGTAATACAGATAAGCGCTGCAAGAACATTTACCTGACGGAGAAAGCTTACGATATCCAGAGACGCATGGAGAATCAGAGACGGAAGCTGGATAAGATGCTGACAATCGGAATGAATAAAAAAGAAATTGAGGCTTTGGAGAAAATGCTGAACAAAGTATTGTATAATATTGCAGAGCCGTAGGAAATATAAAAGGTATCATGTATGAAAATGCATGATGCCTTTTTTGATAAAAAACAATCATTTAAAATAGTTGCATCAAACTAACTGCTGTGATATTATGAATATGCAAATGATAATCAAAATCAATTATGAATGGGGATATGCAATGTCAAAGGAAGTAGTGTCTTATATGTTATCTGGTATGGATAATATGAAAAGCCTGCAGGTTCAGTTAATTTTGCAGTGTGCGCCGTTTTTGAAAGGGATCAAGGTTTCCTGTATTTTGAATATTTCAAAAGAGAATGAAGAGGAGCTTTTGGAGGTTCTTAAGGGAACGGGGATTCGATTCAAAGTTCTTACGAGAAATCAGGAGAAATCTCTGGTGTTCTTATATCGGAGAAAATCATTTTCAGAATATCTGAAACGGGCAGATGTATATGAATTTTTAAATGCATATGGATATGAAAGCTCAGAACCAGAAGCAATGCTGGAACATTTATCCGAGCGTGTCTGTCAGTATTCAGACGGAAAAATCTGTTTTCCTCATGAAATTGGAGCGTTCTTGGATTATCCAATCGATGATGTAAAATGTTTCATTGAAAAAGACGGAAAAGACAGTCTGTTTTCCGGATACTGGAAGGTCTATAACAATCCTGGAAGAGCAAAATTGATTTTCTGGGCATATGATAAGGCAAAAACCAGTGCGGTGAATGAATATCTGGTTGGAAAAAGCATTCGGGATATTGCATGTATAGCTGCTTAAAAGCAAAAATTGATGACACAGATAAAACAGGAGGAGATAAAATTATGAGTATTTCAGTCGTATATTGGAGTGGAACAGGAAACACACAGGCAATGGCAGAGGCAATCGGAGAAGGAATTGAAGAAAATGGTGCACAGGCAAAAGTGATGTCTGTAGATCAGGCAAGCGTGGATGCACTGGCAGGAGAGGATGTATTTGCACTTGGATGCTCTGCAATGGGTGCAGAAGAACTGGAAGAGTCTGAGATGGAGCCATTTGTAGCAGAGCTGGAAGGAAAAGTAAGCGGAAAGAAAATTCTCTTATTTGGATCTTATGGCTGGGGAGACGGTGAGTGGATGAGAAGCTGGTGTGATCGCATGAAAGCGGCAGGAGCCGAGCTTGTGGAAGAGGAAGGTGTGATTGCAAACGAGACACCGGGAAGTGCAGAATTAAATGCATGTAAAGCAGCAGGAGCAAAACTGGCCGGCATTTAAACGGAAAGGACAGGTGGCTTAAATGAGTGTGGTAATTATCGGTGGCAATGAGAGAATGGAACAGCAATACAAGCAGATCTGCAAAAAACACAAATGCAAGGCGAAGGTATTTACAAGAATGTCCGGAAATTTGAAGACACAGATTGGACAGCCAGATCTGATTATATTATTTACGTCGACCGTAGCACATAAGATGGTACATTGTGCATTGAAAGAGGCAGAACGTTATAATATCCGTGTGGAACGTGCACATTCCAGCAGTGCAAGTGCACTGGAAAATGTACTTCAGGGATGCTGCTGATTTCTAACGTGCCTGGTAGAAAGTAAGTCATGGATTTGCATGATATGTACCTCAAAGCAAGAATGTAAGGAATTTTTGAAACAAAAAATAGATATGTTTTCACAGACAGAAAGAGGAATACGAAAATTAATAAAGGTATTCCTCTTTTTTTTATATGCATTTCATGCTAAAATATCATAGGATTATCAGGCGGCAAGGATGCCACTGACAGGTTTGAACAGGAACTATCATGGAGGAGACAAAAAATGAGTTATGCCGATCAGGTATTTAAAAATATGTGCCGCGACATTATTGATAATGGTACAGATACAAGAGGAGAAAAAGTACGTCCGGTGTGGGAAGACGGAACTCCGGCTTATACAGTGAAAAAATTCTGTGTTGTAAACCGGTATGATCTGTCTAAGGAATTTCCGGCACTGACACTTAGAAGAACTGCGATTAAGAGCTGTACAGATGAACTTTTATGGATATGGCAGAAAAAATCGAACAACATTCATGATCTGAACAGTCATATCTGGGATAGCTGGGCAGATGAGAATGGATCCATCGGAAAAGCATATGGCTATCAGATGTCTGTGAAGCACCAGTATAAAGAAGGGATGTTTGATCAGGTAGACCGCGTGATCTATGATCTGAAGAATAATCCATACAGCAGAAGGATTATGACCAATATTTATGTGCATCAGGATCTTCACGAGATGAATCTTTATCCGTGTGCATACAGTATGACGTTCAATGTTACGAAAAAGGAAGGCCATGAAAAGCTTACGCTGAATGGAGTACTGAATCAGAGATCTAACGATGTTCTGACTGCAAATAACTGGAATGTATGTCAGTACGCTGTGCTTTTGCATATGCTGGCGCAGGTATGTGATATGGAAGCAGGAGAGCTGGTTCATGTGATCGCAGATGCGCACATTTATGATCGTCATATTCCGCTTGTAGAAGAGCTGATAAAAAGAGAGCCTTACCCGGCACCGAAATTCTGGTTAAACCCGGAAGTGAAGGACTTTTATGATTTTACGCCGGATGATGTGAAACTGATTGATTACGAGACACACGACCAGATTAAAAATATTCCGGTAGCAGTGTAAAATGCTTTGGAAATAGTAAAAATAAAATGAGGAGGAGTGGTGCAGATGAATTTGATTGTAGCAGTGGATAAAAACTGGGCGATTGGAATGAATAACAAACTATTGGTTAGCATTCCACAGGATATGAAGTTTTTCCGTGAGACGACAAAGGGGAAGGTCGTTGCAATGGGAAGAAAGACACTGGAGAGCTTTCCGGGGGGACAGCCACTAAAAAACCGTGTCAATGTAGTTCTGACATCTGATAAGAATTATCAGGTAAAAGGAACGGTTGTTGTTCATACGATCGAAGAGATGGTAGAAGAACTTAAGAAGTATGAAGATGAAGAGATATTTGTGATCGGGGGAGAGAGCATTTACAGACAACTGCTTCCATATTGTAAGACAGCGTATATTACAAAAATCGATCACGCGTACCAGGCAGATACATTTTTCCCTGATCTGGATCAGGATCCGGATTGGCGGATGACGAAGATCAGTGATGAGCAGACGTATTTTGATCTGGAGTATGTATTTACAATTTACGAGAGGGTATCATGAGAATTTTAAATGTAACCGCGCAGAAACCGAACAGCACCGGCAGTGGAATTTTTCTGTCGGAGCTTATGAAGGAATTTGCAAATAAGGGACACACACAGGCACTGGTGGCCGGTGTGTATCCTGAGGAGGAAACTCCGGTACCGGATCTGGTCACATTTTATCCGGTATATTTTGAACAGGGGAAACTGAATTTTCCAATCGTAGGAATGTCGGACGAGATGCCATATCCGAGTACCAGATACCGGGATATGACACCAAAGATGGAAGTGGCATTCAAAGAAAGTTTTTTGAAACAGTTGGATGAGGCAGTAAGAGATTTGGATCCGGATCTGATTTTGTGCCATCATCTTTATCTTTTGACTGCCATCGTACGGGAACATTTTCCAGACCGGAAGGTCTTTGGCTTTTGCCATAATACAGATTTGCGGCAGATGCAGAAGACAGATTTGGAACGGGAGTACATTACAGGGCAGATTCGAAGACTTGATCGGATTTTTGCACTGCATGCAGAGCAGAAGCGGACCATTCAGGATATTTATGATGTGCCGAAAGAAAAAATACAGGTGATTGGAATGGGGTATAACAGCCATATTTTCAAGAATGAAAGCCTGCGTGTGAATGACGGTGTGACAAGAATTGCATTTGCCGGAAAGATTTCGGTGAAAAAAGGAGTGGAAAGCCTGATCCGGAGCCTGAATTATTTGGGATATGAAAAGGAAAGGATTGAGCTTTTGCTTGCCGGAGGAGCCGGGAATGAAGAAGAGTATGAGCAGATAGTAGAGCTTGCAAAAAAATGCCCGTATAAGGTGACATTTTTAGGAAAGCTTCCACAGAAAGAGCTGGCGAAGGTCTACAATTCCTGTGACATCTTTGCACTTCTGTCATTCTCTGAAGGACTGCCGCTTACGGTCATTGAGGCGCTTGCATGCGGAGACAGAGTAGTCATGACAGACCTGCCCGGAGTGAAAGAATGGATTGATACTTATGCGCCGGGTGCGGATATAAGATATGTGACACTGCCATTGATGCGTAATGTGGACGAGGCAGTTCCTGCGACGCTGCCGGATTTTGAAAGGCGGATCGGTCAGCGAATCTGGGAGTCTGTGGAGGCAGGTAAAACAAAAGAAGTAGATGTCAGCGGACTTTCCTGGACAAAAATTGCAGGCGAAGTGCTGAAAGTATTATCTCTGACATCATAAAATATATCAAGAAAACAGATGAAAAATGTCATTGACAGTAACACAAAGTTATGATTATAATATATAAAAATATTCGATAAAACAGTTTTGTGAAATGCAATGACGGGGAGGAGTACATAGATACCGGAAGCTAAGAGAGAAGACGGGTGGTGTAAGTTTTCATGAAGGGTTTATGGAAGTAGCCTCTGAGCAGTGAACCGAAAAGATGAATGGCTGATAGTGCTTTTGAAAGAAAGCATCTATAGTTACATGATCTGAGTAGACTTCAACGTCTGTCCCGACGTTACAAGGGAGCAATATCGGATAATCGTTATGGTTTCCCGTATTGACATGAGTGCAGAGAGAATTCTCTGAAATTAGGTGGTAACACGGATGGTATATTCGCCCTAAGCTATTTCGCTTAGGGCGTTTTTCTATATCTGACGGGAAATGCATACTCTGTTGGATATTCATGACGAAGCAAAATCTGGGAATGTTAAAGGAGGAAGACATTTATGAAGAAAATCAGTGGCAATAAGTTATTAGTAAAAGCCTTAAAAGAAGAAGGAGTAGATACTCTGTTCGGTTATCCTGGGGCATGTACCATTGATATCAGTGACGAACTTTACAAGCAGGATTTTACGAAAGTAATCTTGCCAAGGCAGGAAGTGGCACTTGTCCATGAGGCCGATGCCTATGCAAGATCTACCGGAAAAGTCGGTGTTTGCCTTGTTACAAGTGGTCCGGGAGCAACGAACTTGGTAACAGGTCTTGCAACAGCATATTATGACAGTGTTCCGCTTGTGTGCTTCACCGGGCAGGTGTCCAGACATCTGATTGGAAATGATGCATTTCAAGAGGTTGACATTGTAGGAATTACAAGAAGTATTACCAAATATGGAGTAACGGTGCGAAACAGAGAAGACCTTGGAAGAATTTTAAAAGAAGCATTTTACATTGCAAGAACAGGACGTCCAGGTCCGGTCCTTGTCGATCTTCCAAAAGATGTTATGGGAGAACTTGGAAGCGCAGAATATCCGGAAACTGTTAATATCCGTGGCTATAAGCCGAATACAAGCGTACATATCGGACAGTTAAAACGTGCGATCAAAATGCTTGGACGTGCAAAGAAACCACTATTTTTAGCAGGTGGAGGTGTGATTATTTCCCGTGCAAACGAAGTATTTACCAAATTGGTGGAGAAGACGAATATTCCGGTCGTAACAACAGTCATGGGACGCGGGGCAATTCCGACGAACCACCCACTCTACATCGGAAATCTTGGAATGCATGGAGCATATGCCTGCAATATGGCTGTCAGTGATTGTGATCTGTTGTTTTCAATCGGAACCAGGTTCAATGACCGAATTACCGGAAAGCTGCATTCATTTGCACCGAATGCACAGATTGTACATATCGATATTGATACAGCTGCAATTTCAAAAAATGTACAGGTAGATATTCCGATTGTTGCGGATGCAAAAGATGCAATCGAGAAGATGTTAGAGTATGTAGAGACGAATGAGACAACAAAGTGGCTGGAACAGATTGAAAGCTGGAAAGAGGAACATCCTCTGAAAATGAAAGAAAAACCGATCATGACACCTCAGGATATTATTGAGACAATCAACCGTATGTTTGATGAAGCAATTATTGTAACTGATGTAGGACAGCATCAGATGTTCACGGCTCAGTTTGCTGAGATTACACAGAAGAAGAGACTTCTTATGTCAGGTGGACTTGGAACAATGGGGTATGGACTTCCGGGAGCGATTGGTGCTAAAATCGGTAATCCGGATGTACCGGTCATTTCCATCTCCGGTGACGGTGGGATGCAGATGAATATTCAGGAACTTGCAACAGCAGTATTAGAGGAACTTCCAATCATTAGCTGTATTTTTAATAATTATAACCTTGGAATGGTTCGCCAGTGGCAGAAATTGTTCTATGGAAAACGTTACTCTATGACGAACTTACGATCTGGTGCTGCAAGCAGAAGGGCAGCAGATGATGAGAATTTTGAATATCCGGAGTATACACCGAACTTTATCAAACTGGCAGAAAGTTATGGCGCAGTAGGAATCCGTGTGGAGAAAAAAGAAGATATTGAGCCTGCATTCAGAGCAGCACTTGAAAATAAACACAGACCGACGATTATCGAGTTTATGATCGATCCGGAGGATCTTGTATACCCAATGATCAAACCGGGCGGAACTCTGGAAGAGCTGATCATGGATTGTTAGAAAGGAGAAGGGAATTATGAGTGGAACAAATAATGGAATGAAAAAACGCTGGATATCACTTTATGTAGAAAATCAGGTAGGTGTTCTGTCTAAAATTTCCGGACTCTTTTCTGGAAAGTCATATAATCTGGACAGCCTTACTGTAGGAACAACAGAAGATCCGACTGTATCCAGAATGACAATAGCAACGGTCAGTGACGATGAAACGTTTGAACAGATCAAAAAGCAGCTTAACCGTACGGTAGAGGTTATTAAAGTCATTGATTTTACAGATGTTTTTGTAAGAATGAAAGAAATTATGTACATTAAAGTTCAAAAATGCACACCGGAGGATAAGGTGGAATGTTTCCAGATCGCGGAGACGTTTAAGGCAAAAGTCATTGACTACGGAAGAGATAGTCTTTTGCTGGAATTTGTACAGACAGGCACCAAAAATGACGCAGTTATTAAGCTGATGAAAGAAGAGTTCAAGAGTATTGAAGTTGTGCGTGGAGGAAGCGTTGGAATTGAGTCTATTAGTATGATGGAAAGATAATTCTAAAAAAACAGAGCGCACTCTTGAATTTTAAATATGATGGTATTATAATAATGTCAGTAGAATAGTTAAAAAATTAAAGTTATATAGATGAACGGAGGAAATTATCATGGAGAAAAAGAACATTGACTGGTCAAACATCGGATTTGGCTACATGCAGACAGATAAGAGATATGTATCCAACTACAAAGACGGAGCATGGGATGAAGGAACTCTTACCTCCGACGCAACCATAACAATCAATGAGTGCGCAGGTGTACTTCAGTATGCGCAGACATGCTTTGAAGGAATGAAAGCTTACACAACAGAAGATGGACATATCGTAACTTTCCGTCCGGATTTAAATGCAGCAAGAATGGCTGATTCAGCAGCAAGGCTTGAGATGCCGGTATTCCCAGAGGACAGATTCGTAGATGCAATCAAACAGGTCGTAGCAGCTAATGCGGCATATGTACCGCCTTACGGGTCAGGAGCTACACTTTATGTAAGACCGTATATGTTTGGTTCCAGTCCGGTTATCGGAGTAAAACCTGCAGAGGAGTATCAGTTCCGTGTATTTACCACACCAGTTGGACCATACTTTAAAGGAGGCGCTAAGCCGATCACAATTAAGGTTTCAGACTTTGACCGTGCTGCACCGCATGGAACAGGTCATGTAAAAGCAGGTCTTAACTATGCAATGAGCCTTCATGCAATCGTGACAGCACATGGAGAAGGATACGATGAGAATATGTATCTGGATGCTGCAACAAGAACAAAAGTAGAAGAGACAGGTGGAGCAAACTTTATCTTCGTAACAAAAGACAATAAAGTCGTAACACCGAAGTCATCTACAATCCTTCCTTCTATTACAAGACGTTCTCTGATGTATGTAGCAGAGCATTATCTTGGACTGGAAGTAGAAGAAAGAGAAGTATACCTTGATGAAGTAAAAGATTTTGCAGAGTGTGGACTTTGTGGAACAGCAGCAGTTATTTCACCAGTTGGCAAGATTGTAGATCATGGCAAAGAAATCTGTTTCCCAAGTGGAATGGAAGAGATGGGACCAATTACAAAGAAACTGTATGAGACATTGACAGGAATCCAGATGGGCCACATTGAAGCACCAGAGGGCTGGATCTGCAAGATCTGTTAATTTGAATTTTGTGTCAATATAAAACTGGGCTTAATATTATGATGTAAAATTCGTATACTAGATGAGGTTGACGGAAAATAGAGAATTTTGTAAAATATTATCAAGACATATGAGCGGGACAGAAACGCGAAAATCTGTCCCGCTCTTTTTACTTATAATTCTACAATTAGAAATAAATCATAGATATAAAAGAAAAGAACAGAGGTTTTGAAGTATGAAGACTTACGATGTGACAGCACTTGGAGAATTACTTATCGATTTTACAGAAAATGGAATCAGTGAACAAGGGAATCCGATTTTAGAAGCAAATCCGGGAGGCGCACCTTGCAATGTGCTTTCTATGTTAGTAAAACTTGGACATAAAGGGGCGTTTATAGGGAAAACTGGTGCAGATATGTTTGGAGATCAGCTTGCTTGTGCAATCCGAGAAGTGGGGATTGATACTACAGGATTGAAGATTGATGAACAAGTACATACGACACTTGCATTTGTTCACACACTGGAAGGTGGAGAGCGTGAATTTTCATTTTATCGAAATCCAGGAGCTGACATGATGTTGTCAGAACATGATTTGGATGAGACACTGATAAAAGACAGTAAATTTTTTCATTTTGGTTCATTATCTATGACAGACGAAGTGTGTCGGAAGGCAACGAGAAAAGCAATTGAGATTGCAGAAAAGTCTGGTGCAATCCTTTCGTATGATCCAAATTTAAGAGAGCCGCTTTGGAAATCAATGGACGAAGCGAAAGAACAGATTTTATATGGAATGCAGCATTGTAATGTTCTGAAAATATCGGATAATGAGATTCAGTGGCTGACCGGAATGGAAGACTATGATGCGGGGATTCTGCTTTTGATGGAAAAGTATCATATTCCATTGATTCTGTTATCTATGGGCAAGAATGGCAGCAGAGCTTATACAGACAAGTTCCGAGTGGAACGACCGGCATTTGTGACAGAAGATACCATAGAGACGACTGGGGCAGGAGATGCATTTTGCGGTTGTATCCTGCATTACATACTGGAACATGGATGGCGTGAATACAATGAAAAGGAACTTGGAGAGATGCTGGAGTTTGCCAATGCAGCAGCATCTATCGTAACAACAAGAAAAGGGGCGCTTCGGGTAATGCCCAAGTTAGAGGAGATTTCGCATGTGCAAAGAGGAGTGTAAGTCAGAAGAAATGAAATATCGCCTGGCGGAAGCTGTGAAAGTCTGCATGAAGACGACATCGGTGGAGAAGATTACGGTAAAGGAAATCGTAGATGCGTGCGGAACGACCAGACAAACATTTTACCGGCATTTTCAGGATAAATATGACCTGGTTAACTGGTATTTTGATAAGATCCTTCTGGAATCATTTGAACATATGGGAGAAGGCGAGACCATCTATGAAGGACTGGTGAAAAAATTCCAGTATATTCAAAAAGAGAAACTTTTCTTTAAAATGGCATTTAAATCTGATGATCAGAACTGTCTGAGAGACCATGATTTTGAACTGATCCTGGCATTTTATTCAGACCGGATCCAGGAAAAATCCGGAAAGCCATTGTCGGAAGATTTAAAATTCCTGCTGGAAATGTATTGCCAGGGTTCTATTTACATGACTGTACAATGGGTGTTTGGAAGGGTGAAACGCACGCCGGAGGAACTGGCAGCAGATCTCGTGAAAGCAATGCCGGAAGAACTGGCGGGGGTGTTTGAAAGACTGGATCTTTTATGATCCGGTCACGTTACATTTTCATAATTTTGTAACTTTCATTTTTTTAATAACATTGTTAAAATAAAAACATAAAAGCTGAATAAAAGCAAATTATGTCATGTAAGAAAAGGAGAGATTGAAATGGCAAACAGAATTATGCTGAATGAGACATCTTATCACGGAGCAGGAGCAATCAAGGAGATTGCAACAGAGGCAAAGACAAGAGCATTTAAGAAAGCATTTGTATGCTCTGATCCAGACCTGATTAAATTTGGGGTAACAAAAAAGGTAACAGATGTATTAGATGAGGCTGGACTCGCATATGAGATTTATTCTGACATCAAAGCCAATCCTACTATTCAGAATGTACAGAATGGAGTTGCAGCATTTAAGAAGGCTGAGGCTGATTACATTGTAGCAATCGGTGGAGGATCTTCCATGGATACAGCAAAAGCAATCGGTATCATTATTGCTAATCCGGAATTCGAGGATGTAAGAAGTCTGGAAGGTGTTGCGCCAACTAAGAAACCTTGTGTACCGATCATAGCAGTTCCGACAACAGCAGGTACAGCAGCAGAGGTTACGATCAACTATGTAATTACAGATGTAGAGAAGAAGAGAAAATTTGTCTGTGTTGACCCACATGATATGCCAGTCATCGCAGTTGTAGACCCAGATATGATGTCCTCTATGCCAAAAGGACTGACAGCTTCCACAGGTATGGATGCTCTTACACATGCAATCGAAGGATATACAACAAAGGCTGCATGGGAGATGACAGATATGTTCCATATCAAAGCAATCGAGATTATTTCCAAATCCTTAAGAGGAGCAGTTGCAAATGAGAAAGAGGGTCGTGAGGGAATGGCTCTTGGACAGTATATCGCAGGAATGGGATTCTCAAATGTAGGTCTTGGAATCGCTCATTCTATGGCTCATACACTTGGAGCTGTTTATGACACACCACATGGTGTTGCATGTGCTATGATGCTTCCAATCGTTATGGAGTATAATGCTGAATGCACAGGAGAGAAATATAAAGAGATCGCAAGAGCTATGGGTGTCAAAGGTGTTGACGATATGTCTGTAGAAGAATACAGAAAAGCAGCAGTAGACGCTGTTTCGCAGCTTTCTATCGACGTTGGAATCCCAACAAAACTGGAAGCATTAAAAGAAGAGGATCTTGACTTCTTAGCTGAGTCTGCACACGCAGATGCATGCGCTCCGGGTAATCCGAAAGATGCAAGCGTTGAAGATCTGAAGAATCTGTTCAGAAAATTAATGTAATGATGCCAGAGGCGGATTGTGGGAGTGCAAAGCACAGAGTAATCCGCATGCATCATGCATTATTACATAATCTAAGATAAGAGAACTCCTGACATTGATATCCAGTGCCAGGAGTTTTTAATATTTCGAAAAATTAAAATGAGAAGAAAAAAGTATAAAACAGTATATAACAGTTGACAACTGTTATATACTGTTTTATACTGTTTATAACGAAGGAGGAGTTTTATGGATATCATAGTGAATCATTCATCCATGCAGCCAATCTATGAACAGATTGGAGATCAGATAAAAGAAAAGATCATGCATGGTATATTAAAAGCAGATACCCCACTCCCATCAGTTCGTACTTTAGCTAAAGAACTTAAGGTCAGTGCACTGACCGTGAAAAAAGCATATGATGCTCTGGAAGAAGAAGGATTTGTAATTACGATTCATGGAAAAGGAAGTTTCGTAGCATTTGCAGATCAGGGGCTGATGCTGGAGGAGAAGAAAAAGGAAGTGGAAGCTGATTTGGAGATGGCCATCCGAAAAGGCAAAAGCTGTGGAATGACGGATCAGGAATTACTGGAGTTGTTTCAGATTGTTTTGGAGGATTGATAAGTATGTTGAAATTTGAAGGTGTGAAAAAGCACTATAAAGATTTTGAACTGAATCTTACAATGGAAGTACCGGAAGGTTATGTTACCGGACTGATTGGAGCCAATGGTGCAGGAAAAAGTACAGCGTTTAAAGCAGCATTAGGTCTGATCAGACCAGACGCAGGTGTTGTAAAGATGCTGGGAAAAAATGTAGAAGATTTTACAGCGCAGGATAAAGAGCGGATTGGAGTTGTTCTGGCTGATTCCGGTTTCAGTGGATATTTACGTGTGAAAGATATACTTCCGATGCTTGAAAGTATGTACCATAAGTTTCAGAAAGAAGATTTCCTGGAAATGTGCAAAAAATATCAGTTGCCATTAGACAAAAAAATCAAGGAATTTTCAACGGGAATGAAACGTAAATTACAGATTGCAGCGGCAGTTTCACATGGCGCAGATGTGTTGTTTATGGATGAATCGACCGCAGGACTGGACGTTATGGCAAGAGACGAGATGTTAGATATTTTACGAGAGTATATGGAAACACCAGGACGATCTATCTTAATCAGCTCACACATTTCCACAGATCTGGAAAGAATCTGTGATGACATTTATATGATTGATGAAGGAAAGATTCTTTTGCATGAAGAGACCGACAAACTTTTGGATCAGTATGGACTTTTAAAGGTGAAGGCAGATCAGTACGAGGCGCTTGACAAGGCGTACATTTTGGCGCATAAGAAAGAAGAGTATGGTTATAGCTGCCTGACAAATGAACGGCAGTATTATCAGGAAAACTATCCGGATATCACCATTGAAAAAGGAAAAATTGATGATGTGATCATTATGATGAAAAGGGGGCAGCAAGAATGAAAGGATTGTTGATTAAAGATTACAAACTCATGTTGGGACAAAAATCCTTTTTGGGAATGGCAGCTCTTATGTCAGTGTTATATCTCGCTATTTATAAAGACCCTACATTTGCTGTTGTATTTATTACGGTCATGTGTACTATGTTTACAGTTAGTACACTAAGTTATGATGAATATGAAAATGGAATGGCTTATTTGTTCACACTTCCAATCAGTAGAAACACATATGTATTAGAAAAGTATGTATTTGCATTGGTGAATAGCACCGCGACTGGAGTGACCATGTATGCTATGGCATATGGTGTCGTTAAAATCCGCGGACTGGAGATATCACAAAGTGATATGTATTCAGGTCTGGCCGGTGCCTGCTTTGTATCAATTATTATGATAAGCTATATGATTCCGTTGTATATAAAGTTCGGAATAGAAAAGAGCAGAATTGTGTCAGTAAGCGGAATGGCAGCTATTTTTTTAATACTGTACCTGGGAATAAAAATATCAAAAGAACGGAATGGGGCGATACTGAAAATCATAAGTCGAGCTGAAAAATTAAGTGATGGAATTGTAATTTTACTGATTTTTGCAGTTTCGGTTATATTAATTTGCATTTCACTAGTGTGCGCAATGAAAGCAATGAAAAAGCGCGAATTTTAAAAAGGGACAGGTGTGAGAAACAATAAAGACTGAGAATACGTGATGGTAAAAAAATTGGAGACGGGGTTTTTTTAGAAAAACCCCGTCCCCAATTTTTTAAAAATGCAGTTTTATTGTCTGTGGCTTGCAATTATCAGTCGTACTGTTCGGTACAGATAAGGCTTATATTCTTCGATGGACAGTGGTTCATTATATAAGATTGAATTATATGCCGTGGATCCGGTCAGTTCTACGATGGTGAATAGCATAACGTCCGGACATTCGTATTTGTAAGAATCTTCATTCACGAGATTGAGAAATTCTTCATAAAAGTCTGGTTCGGTCCGTTCTTCGGTGAGAAGGGCAGAGCGAAGTGCGCCCATGACTAGATTCTTGGAAATAAAATTTAACAATGCCTTATTGCTGGCGAGAGCATCTATAATGTAATCAATGATAAAGATTAATTGTTCTTCCAGCCCGGAAATGTCTGCTTTCCGTAATGCTTTTGCTGCTTTCTCAAATAGTTCATGAGTCTTGAAAGCGGTAAGTTTATTCTTGATATCATATTTGTCTTTAAAATATAAATAGAAAGTTCCTTTTGCAACACCGGCTTTTTCTACAATATCAGAAATAGCAGTAGCATTGATACCTTTTGTAGTAAAAAGTTCGTATGCGGTATTGAAAAGGGCTTCTTTTTTCTTTTTTTTATTTTCGTCTACTTTCCCCATGATTATCCTCTTTTCTGTTCAACAGCAATTATAACTGTACGGCAAGGTAATGTGCAAGTTAATTTTTTGCTTAAAGGTAGAAAATGTGAGTGCATTTCTGATGTATGATTGTAAAAGTAATGTGTCATATTTTTATTGATGAAAATATTTTAACACAAAAATGACCAATAGTCAAAAATATATTGACTATTGGTCATTTTTGGTGTATTATGCTGTTTGAAAAAGAAAATGACTAACAGTCATAAATGAAAGGGAGAAGGAGTTATGGTTAACTTTGGAAAGAAAGTGGTGAAATACAGAGTATTGATACTGATACTTGGCGTGCTGTTGCTGATTCCGTCAGTCTTCGGTTATCTGAATACCCGGGTCAATTATGATGTGCTGACTTATCTTCCAGACAATATCGAGACGATGAAAGGACAGGATATTCTGGTGAATGATTTTGGAACCGGAGCATTTTCTATGTTCATTGTTGATGGTATGGAAGAGAAAGATGTAGCGGAACTGAAAGAGAAGATTGAGAAAGTCGATCATGTGGCAAATGTAATATGGTACGACTCTATTGCAGATATTTCCGTGCCGATGAGTATGTTGCCGGACGACATTTACGATGTATTTAATTCCGATACCGGAACGATGATGGCGATTTTCTTTGATGAGGGAACATCTTCAGATGGAACGATGGATGCAATTGCACAGATCCGGAAAATTGCCGGCAAGCAATGTTTTTTAAGTGGAATGTCCGCAGTAGTTACGGACACGAAGAATCTGGCAGAAAAAGAGACTCCGGTCTATGTACTGATTGCCGTTATTTTGGCGGTCATTGTACTTGGACTGACAATGGAATCATTTTTCGTACCGTTACTTTTTATGCTGAGTATCGGAATGGCAATCATTTACAATCTGGGAAGTAACTATTTTATGGGAGAAATTTCTTATATTACGAAAGCGTTGGCAGCGGTATTGCAGCTAGGTGTTACGTTAGATTATTCCATTTTCCTGATGCACAGTTATGAAGAACAGCAGGTGAGATACGACGGAGATAAGAAGCGTGCCATGGCACATGCGATTTCCCAGACATTTTCATCAGTTATGGGAAGTTCCATTACAACAATTGCCGGATTCATTGCATTATGCTTTATGTCCTTTACACTGGGACTGGATATTGGAATCGTTATGGTAAAAGGAGTTATCTTTGGAGTGATTGCATGTGTGACCATTCTTCCGTCTATGATTCTTTGTTGTGACAAAATCATTGAGAAGACGAAGCATAAACCATTCCTCCCGGATATTGGAAGAATTTCTGACAAGGTCACGAAACGATACCTGGTATATGTAGTATTGTTTTTGTTATTCCTATTTCCTGCAATTTATGGAAATAATCATACAGCAGTTTATTACAACCTGGACGAGACATTACCAAAGGATCTGCCAAGTATCATTGCAAATGAAAAGTTAAAAGAAGATTACGATATGAATACAACGCACATGATTCTGGTGGACAGTTCCGTATCTTCAACAGATGTCAATAAAATGATAAAAGAAATGGATAAGGTAGACGGTGTCAAATGGGCACTTGGGCTGGACTCTCTTGTAGGTCCGTCAGTTCCGTCTGATATGATTCCGGAGTCCGTATCCAGTATGCTGAAAAATGATAAATATCAGCTGCTTCTTGTAAACTCTGAATATAAGGTAGCATCTGATGAAGTCAATGCCCAGATTAAGACATTGAATAAGATTTTGCACAAATATGATAAGAACGGAATGCTGATTGGTGAAGGACCGCTGACTGCAGATCTGATTGATATTACAGATCAGGATTTTAAGACGGTCAGTGCAGTATCCATTGGAATTATATTTGTCATTATCCTTGTGTTATTCAAATCCATTTCACTTCCGGTCATTCTGGTAGGTGTTATTGAATTTGCAATCTTTGTAAATATGGGAATTCCTTATTACACAGGCACGAAGCTTCCGTTTGTTGCTTCTATCGTTATCGGAACGATTCAGCTGGGATCTACGGTTGACTATGCAATCCTGATGACGACAAGATATAAGCGTGAACGAAACCATGGGGCAAATAAACATGATGCCATTACGACAGCCCACCGTGTATCAGCACAGTCCATTATGGTCAGTGCCTTAAGCTTCTTCGCAGCGACTATCGGAGTCGGACTTTATTCCAACATTGATATGATCAGTTCGCTGTGTATCCTGATGGCAAGGGGAGCGCTGATCAGTATGGTAGTCGTAATCTTCGTACTACCATCCATGTTTATGGTATTTGACAAAGTAATCGTAAAAACAAGTAAAGGTTTTCTGCCGAAAGAGGCATAAGATTCACAGGAGGGATCACTATGAACGGAAATAAAAAAATCGCAAAAAAAATTGTAGCAGGATCTATGGCAGTTATGATGGCTGCCGGACTTGCCGGAACATATGAATATCACAGTAATGCTATGCAGGTACAGGCAGCAGAGCAAAAAGACAAAGACACTCAGGAATTAAAAGAGACTGCGGAAAATGTATTGGCAGACCACACAACAGATTTTGAGGATACGGGATTTTCAAAAGAGGAATCTGTGTATGTAAAAGCAGATGCAAATGGAAATGTGAAGAAAACGACGGTATCTGAATGGCTGAAAAATCCGGAAAAAGGAACCATTTCTGACACATCTGAATTGAAAGATATTAAAAATGTAAAAGGTGACGAAACATTTGAGACAGGAAGCAACAACAACGTAAGCTGGAAGTCTGAAGGAAATGACATTTACTATCAGGGAACAATAGATAAAGAGCTCCCGGTAGATGTGAAAGTATCCTACAAACTGGACGGAAAGAGCATTTCCCCGAAAGATCTGAAAGGTAAAAGCGGAAAGGTTGAGATTCAGTTCAGCTATGACAACAAATCAAAACAGACTGTCAATGTAAATGGTGAAGATGTAGAAATGTACACACCATTTACCATGGTCAGTGCAATGATGCTTTCCTCTGATGAGTACAGCAATGTGTCTGTTGAAAATGGAAAACTTATTTCTGACGGAGATAAAAAGATTGTAGTCGGAGTTGCATTCCCGGGACTTGCAAATGATCTGAATCTGAAAGATCTGGATATGGACATTGATATTCCGGAGACAGTAACAATTACAGCAGATGTCAAAGATGCAACAGTCGGAACAAGTATTACAATGGCTTCCGCAGAGCTGATGAATGAATTCGGACTGAACGACATCGACAGCTTTGATGACTTGCAGGATTCTATCGATGATCTGGAAGATGCAACAAATCAGTTGGTAGATGGATCAAAGGAAGCAGCAGATGGATCAAAAGAGCTGGCAGACGGAGCTGGAACATTGAATGACGGAGCCGGAACACTGGCAAGTGGAGCCGGAACACTGGCGGACGGTGTGAATACACTGAATGAAAAGAGTGGAACACTGGTCAGCGGAGTGAACACACTGGCGAGCGGCGTCGGAACCTATACAGCAGGTGTAGCATCAATTGCAAAAAATTCTCAACTGATAAGTGATAATATGCAGAGTTTGCAAGGCGGAGTAAATAAGTTAGAAGAACAAATTGCTGCTCAAGCTACGCAGGGACTTGGTGAAATAAAAACTAATATTAATAATGCAAAAACAGGAGTTGATCAGATCAATAGTGCAATTACAACATCTTTAGGAGAAGGAAAACCAGGAGTTCAAGGAATTTTATCAAATGCATCACAAGCTTTGACGGGAGCAGATGTTACAATTGATCAAAATGATGTAAATGTTACAGTAAATTCTGTAAGTTTAAAGAATTCTGAAAGTGTTAATAAAATTATTGAAGATAGTGCTTTGTCTGATGATGAAAAAAATGCATTAAAGAATGCTATAAATAGTGCAATAACAAAAGACAATATGAACATTGAATATAAAGTAGAGTTGAATGAAAATGGAAATAGCAAATTGAATTCTGCACAACAGAAAATAGCTACTGCGAATGGATTGGTTACAACTGCAAACGGTGCTTTAAGTCAGCTTAGTGACACCATGAATACCATTTCTGGAGGTTTATCAGCATTAGCAGGAGAAAATGGTATTGGTCAATTAGAAGCTGCATTTGCAAAAAATGGATCTGTAGATCAAGGATTTGCACAGCTTGGTCAAGGTGTGTCAGAGCTTGCGGCAGGAACACAGGCATTAGCAGATGGAGCAGCAGAATTGAATAAAAACAGTGCACCGCTTATGGATGGTGTTACTTCCTTAAAAGACGGTGGTTCCCAGCTTGAAAGTGGTGTTAGCCAGTTAGCAAGTGGTGCTAATCAGGTTGCTGACGGAGCCGGAACATTGGCTGGTGGAACTCAGACATTATTAGATGGAGCCAATACATTAGCAGATGGAAACCAGACTCTGGCAGATGGAATGCAGGAGTACAAAGAAGAAGCAATTGATAAATTGACAGATCTCTTTAATGGAGATATTAGCGGTGTGACAGATCGAATTGATGCAATGACTAACCTTGCAAAAGAATACAAATCATTTGCAGGAATCAGTGACGGAGTATCCGGAACAACAAAATTCATCATTGAGACAGAAGGTATCGACGATTAGTCATTTCTTCATTACAAATGTACAGAGAAATAAACAAACACAGGGCGGGAGTGAAAAGACTTCCGTCCTTTTCGATATCATTTCTTAAGGAAAAGATAAGAAAATATTTCTTGAGTTCATATCACGACTATGCTATTCTATCTACACGCAGACGATGGTTCTAATCATCTGCAAAGTATCTATATTGATTTCATTCATTTTCGGAGCCAGAAGGATCGGCAGCAATTCCAAAAGTGATGATAGGTGGACATTTATCTAGAAAAGAAAGGAGACTATATATTTTTTAGCGGTCTGTTTTCATGATAATCTACAGAATATCGCATTTTGATGCTTAAAAAGGTCAGTGTTAAGAGAATTGACTGATATTATATTTTGCTATAGAATAAAAGCATAAAAGTAAATTATCAAGTTAAAAATTTAAATGCAGTACCGCGATGAATCCATTTTGTTAATGATGAACACACAAGGAGAAAAGCATGAGAAGAGAAAAAATGATTAGGAAAGGTATTCGGGACGTAAGTACTGCAAGTACATTTGCACAGTATGATGCATATGCAAAGAAGATTTTGAGCCACAAAATCTTCTTAAGTCACATTTTGAAAGGAACGATACAGGAATTTAAAGATATGGATCCGACGGATATTGTTCCATTGATTGAAGGGGAAATTTGTGTTTCGGAAGTTCCGGTTGAAGCAGGACTAACGAATCAGGTGATGAAATCGTCTGGAAATATGATTACGGGAAATAATACAGAAAGTACAGTGCCAACAGAGGGTACTATATATTATGATATTATTTTTTATGTAAGAACGAAGAATGGACGTTCTCAAATTATAGTAAACATTGAGGCACAGAAAAAAGAAGATAATATAGCATATAATCTTTTTAACCGGGGAGCATACTATGTATGTAGAATGGTGTCTTCACAAAAGGAAAGAGATTTCATTAAATCTAATTATAATGATATGGTAAGTGTATACTCTATATGGATTTGTTTTAACATGGATCAGAATTGTATGAATTATTTCAAGCTTAAAGATCATACATTGGTCGGGAATTATCGGTGGCCAGGAAAAGATGATTTGTTAAATCTGATTCTGGTAGGTCTGGATAAAAAATTTTCGACAGTCTTGGAGGAACAGACAGGGAGAGATAGTGAATTACATCATATGCTGCGGATTATATTTTCTGATAGACTTAATGGAAAAGAAAAGGCAAAATTATTGGAAGAAACACTTCAAATTTCAGTAGATGAAGAAGTCAGAGAGGAGCTGAATGATATGACAGGGTTATTATATGGTATTGTAGAAAAGACTAAAAAAGAAACGATGGAAGAAGCTAAAAAAGAAGCTGAAAAAGAAAGAAGAGAAATTATTCAGAATATGCTTAAGGAGTCTTTTACAAAAGAACAGATAAAAAAAGTATTAAAAGCTACAGATACAGAAATCGCAAGGGTAGAAAAAGAAATGTTAGTTAAATAAATTAATATATAAGATTTTGTTAAAAAATATGCTTGGAGAAATCCAAGTGTATTTTTTAGCGGTGAATCTGCATTGTTTACTAGTTGGCATATCCGGAAAAATAAGATATAATGGACGATGGTAACGGATGCGCTACCTGGAATATGATACGAAAGTATAGAAGGAGTCTTTCTGAATATGGAAGCTTATACGAGTTTTGCGAGGGTATATGATACCTTCATGGATAATGTGCCGTATAAGGAGTGGGCGGATTATCTGGGAAAAATATTAAAGGAATATGGAATTGATGACGGGCTTGTTCTGGATCTTGGCTGTGGAACTGGAAGCATGACAGAAATGCTGGCTTCATCCGGTTATGATATGATCGGTGTGGATAATGCAGAAGAGATGCTGGAGATTGCTATGGAGAAGAAGGTCGAGAGTGGACATGATATTTTGTATCTTCTTCAGGATATGCGGGAATTTGAATTATACGGAACGGTCAGAGCGGTTATAAGTGCCTGCGATTCTGTGAACTATATTACGGACGATGAGGACCTGACGGAAGTTTTCCGGTTGGTGAATAATTATCTGGATCCGGAAGGGCTGTTTGTATTTGATTTTAATACGGAGTATAAGTATCGGGAGATACTTGGAGAGCAGACAATTGCAGAAGACCGTGAGGAATGCAGCTTTATCTGGGATAATTATTACGATGAAGACGAACGGATCAATGAATATGAACTGACTCTTTTTGTGCGGGACGAAGAACAACCACAGCTTTATCGTAAGTATCAGGAAGAACATTTTCAGAGAGCATATACGCTGGAGCAGATCAGACATATGCTTACTGAGGCAGGACTTGAATATGTAACTGCCTACGATGACTATACAAAAGAAAGTCCACATGACCGGAGTGAGAGAATCTGCGTAGTGGCAAGAGAACATGGGAAAGGATTGGCATAAGATAGATGATGGAAGATTATATTGTAAGAGCGACGGCAGCAGGAGGACAGATGCGTGCATTTGCTGCGACAACGAAAAACCTTGTAGAGTCTGCAAGAGTGCATCATAATACAAGCCCGGTTGCGACTGCGGCACTTGGAAGGACACTGACAGCAGGGGCAATCATGGGAAGTATGATGAAAAATGATACAGATATGCTGACACTTCAGATTCGTGGAGACGGCCCAATCGAGGGCATCACTGTAACTGCAGACAGCCATGCAAATGTAAAAGGATATGTTGGAAATCCGGACGTGATGCTTCCGCCAAAGAATGGCAAGTTGGACGTCGGAGGAGCAGTTGGTATCGGTCTTTTACAGGTGATTAAAGATATGGGACTGAAAGAGCCTTATGTGGGACAGACAATTCTTGTAAGCAGTGAGATCGCAGAAGATCTGACTTATTATTTTGCAAGTTCCGAGCAGGTACCTTCCTCAGTGGGACTTGGTGTTCTGATGAATAAAGATAATACTGTACGCTGTGCAGGTGGATTTATTATTCAGTTGATGCCATTTGCAACAGAAGAGACTATCAGCCAGTTGGAGGAGAATTTGAAGGATGTGACTTCTGTTACAGATTTTCTGGACAAGGGCTATACACCGGAGCAGATGTTAGAGAAACTGATCGGACATTTGGATCTTGAAATCACAGATACTATTCCAACACAGTTTTACTGTAATTGTTCGAAAGAACGCGTAGAGCAGGCAGTTGCAAGTATCGGAAAGAAAGACATTCAGGAAATGATCGATGAAGGAAAAGACATCGAAGTAAAATGTCATTTTTGCAATACGGCATATAACTATACAGTCGAAGACTTGAAGAACATTCTGAAAAGAAGTAAGAAATAATCAGGTGAATAGAACGGATAATAGAATAGTAGAGATAGAATTGCGGTCAATTTATGACCGCAATTCATTATAAGATATTAGATGTAAATTTATATGGAGGAAGATTATGAGACATGGTTTTATAAAAGTCGCGGCAGCAACACCGGATATCCGGGTAGCGGATGTGGATTACAATAAAGGGCAGATTATAAAGCAGATGGATGAGGCAGCAGAAGCAGGTGCCAAGATTATTGTATTTCCGGAGCTTTGTATTACAGGATATACATGCAGTGATCTTTTCCTTCAGGATATTTTATTAAATAGTGCGAAAAAAGCACTTGTAGAAATTGCAGAACATACAAAAAATCTGGATGCGCTTGTGTTTGTGGGAGTTCCTATTGCAGTTGGCGGAGAACTTTATAATGTAGCAGCAGCTTTGAACCATGGAAATATATTAGGTTTCACAACGAAGAGCTTTCTGCCCAATTATGGGGAATTCTATGAGATGCGCCAATTCCGTCCGGGACCGAAAAAAGCAGAGAAAATTCTGTTTGGCGGAAAAGAGATTCCATTTGGACCGCAGCTTTTATTTGTGGAAAATCAGATGGCTAATCTGATCGTGTCAGCAGAAATCTGTGAGGACGTGTGGTCACCGGTTCCACCGAGCATTGAGGCGGCAAGAGAGGGAGCGACTGTGATCGTCAACTGTTCGGCCAGTGATGAGACGATTGGAAAGGCTTCTTACCGGGAGGCATTAATTTCCGGGCAGTCTGCAAGGCTGATCAGCGGGTATATCTATGCCAACGCAGGAGAAGGTGAATCGACTACAGATCTTGTATTTGGCGGACATAATCTGATCGCGGAAAATGGAACGATTCTGGCAGAGGCGAAGAGATTTTCGAACGGGATTATTTATACAGAATTTGATGTACAGAAAATTGCGAATGAACGCAGAAAAAATACGACATTTACAGAGACACAGGAACATGTACTTCCGAGGATTCCGTTTGGATTAGAACAGACAGAAACTATTCTTACAAGAACATTTCCGTCCAGACCATTCGTTCCTCGTGATGATCAGGAGAGGGCAAAGCGCTGTGAGGAGATTTTAACAATTCAGGCGATGGGACTGAAAAAGCGGCTTGCACATACTCATGCAAAAAGTGCAGTAGTTGGAATATCCGGAGGTCTGGATTCTACATTGGCACTGCTTGTGACAGCCAAGGCATTTGATGCACTGGGACTTGAGCGCAGCGGTATTACGGCAGTGACCATGCCGTGTTTTGGAACGACAGACAGAACGTATCAGAATGCATGTAAAATGTCTCTGAAAGTCGGAGCAACTCTCAGAGAAGTCAGAATCGGTGATGCAGTTATGCAGCATTTTAAAGATATTGGACATGACCCACAAGACCACAGCGTAACTTATGAAAATTCACAGGCGAGGGAACGGACACAGGTGCTTATGGACATTGCCAATCAAACTGGAGGACTTGTAATCGGAACCGGAGATATGTCAGAACTGGCACTTGGCTGGGCGACCTACAATGGAGATCATATGTCTATGTACGGAGTAAATGCTTCCGTGCCAAAGACGCTGGTCAGACATCTGGTTCATTATTATGCAGACACTTGTGAGGATCCATCGTTGAAAGAAGTGCTTTATGATGTGCTTGATACGCCGGTAAGTCCGGAACTTCTGCCGCCAAAAGACGGTGAAATCGCGCAGAAGACAGAAGATCTTGTAGGACCATATGAACTTCATGACTTTTTCCTGTACTATTTCCTGAGAATGGGATATGAGCCAGGAAAGATTTACCGGATCGCGAAGCTTTCCTTTGCCAGGGAGTATGACGACGAGACAATTTATAAATGGCTTCGTACATTTTGCTGGAGATTCTTTTCACAGCAGTTTAAGAGGTCCTGCCTGCCGGATGGTCCAAAGGTCGGAACGGTTGCATTGTCTCCGAGAGGTGACTGGAGAATGCCGAGTGATGCGTGTGTGGCATTGTGGATACAGAATCTTGAAAAAGAGGCGGGAAAATAACGTCTATAAAGGTAATAAGAGATCAAAAAAAGGAACATCGCCGAATTATAAAGATTACGGGAATGTTCCTTTTTTAGTTTTGCAAGTAAATGAAAAGTTTTATAATTGGATGTTCTTGAAAAGATCGCCAAGGCTTGTTCCGATGTCTTCGCTCTTTGGAATCTCGACCTTAACTTCTTCCTCCTCCTGGATGGCTTCCTCAAGAGCTTTCATGCTCAGGCTGATCTTGCCATCTTTGACACCGATGACTTTGACCTGAACTTCATCACCTACATTCAGGACATCTTTTGGGAATTTGATACGTTTCTGGCTGATCTGGGAAACGTGTACAAGTCCGGAAAGTCCGTCTTCCAGACGTACAAATGCACCGTAGTTCTGGAGGGATTCTACGGTTCCGGTAAGAACGCTTCCTACTTTGATGTTTGCAATTTTTTCTTCACGCTCTTTTTTCTCTTTTTCTTTGAGAAGTTCACGGGCGGAAAGTACCAGCCGGTTATTTGCCTGATCCACATCAATGACCTGAACTTCGATATCTTTTAACAGATAAGATTCCAGATCTTCGATATAGGATAAAGAAAGTCGGGAAGCAGGAATAAATCCACGGATTCCTTCTACCATTGCGATAGCACCGCCATTTACAATTCCTTCGATTTTTACAGGGAGCACAGTTCCTTTTTCGAGGTAGGACTGAACTACATTCCATGGATTTGCATCATCAAAATGATCTTCCAGATCTGCCATAGTTACATTTTCTTCGTTGAATTCTTCGCTCATAGTATATTCCTTCCTATCAGTAAAATTGTTGCTTTTAGTATAGCATAAATAAACTGCTTGTACAAAGAAAATTAACTATGTTAGAATATGTTGTAGAAAATAAGTAACAGTTCGAGTGAGATATACGAATTATTGGAAAAATGATGAGTATAGCCGGATGCAATCAGAAAAACCGATATGGACTGCTCGAATTAGCAAGAAAATAATAAGGTGATATATATGGGAAAGAGAAAAGAAAAGATTTATGTGATCGGACATAAGAATCCGGATACAGATTCTATCTGTTCCGCGATTGCCTATGCAGATCTGAGGCAGAAAGTGACCGGACAGGTTCATGAGGCAAAGCGGGCAGGACATGTGAATGATGAGACTGCTTATGTACTGGATCGTTTTGGGGTAGAGGCTCCCAAGCTTCTTACAGATGTCAGACTTCAAGTGAGAGATCTGGATATTCACGAGATGCAGGGGCTTAAGCCCAATGCGTCCATTCGTGATACATGGGAGCGTATGCGGCAGGAGCAGGCAAAGACACTGCCAATCGTGAAGGATGATGAGCTGGTAGGAGTTGTATCTACCGGAGATATTGCAAAATCTTATATGGATGTGTATGATAGTGAGATATTATCAAAAGCGAGAACCCAATATCGGAATATTGTCAAGACACTGGACGGTACAATGATAACAGGTAATGAGCATGGGTATTTTATGAGAGGAAAAGTAGCAATCGGAGCCTCAAGTCCGAATCTTATGGAAGAGTTTATTGAAAAGGACGATCTGGTGATATTAGGAGATCGTGAGGAAGCGCAGGCATGTGCCGTGAATATTGATGCCAGCTGTATGGTTATCTGCAAAGATGCAGAAGTTTCTCCGAAATTGATTCAGAAGGCAAAAGAACAGAGTATAGTGATCATTCAGACTCCGTATGATACATTTACGACAGCAAGACTGATTAATCAGAGCATTCCGGTGAAGTTTTATATGACCTCTGGACCACTGACTATGTTCCGGATGAATGATTATGTTGATGATATTAAAGATATTATGGCGAAAAAGCGTTTCCGCGATTTCCCGATTCTGGATCGTCATGGCAGATTTAAAGGATTCATTTCCAGACGTCGTTTCCTCGGTGCCAGCAAGAAAAAAGTAATCCTGGTGGATCATAACGAGCGGTCACAGGCAGTTGATGGAATTGAGGAAGCAGAAATCATTGAGATTATTGATCATCACAGACTTGGAGATATCGAGACAGTCAGCCCGATTACGTTCCGTAATCAGCCAGTGGGATGCACGGCGACGATTATTAACCAGATGTATGAGGAGAATGAGATCGAAGTTCCAAGAGAGATTGCCGGGCTTTTATGTGGCGCAATTATTTCGGATACATTATTGTTCCGTTCACCGACCTGTACGCCGTTAGATGAAAGGACTGCGAAAAAACTGGCAAAAATTTCAGATATTGACCTGGAGCAGATGGCGCAGGAAATGTTCAATGCAGGAAGCAACTTGAAAGGCAAGAGTGCAGAGGATATCTGTTTCCAGGATTTCAAGCAGTTTACAGTCAACGACACGATATTTGGTGTAGGACAGATCACGTCCATGAGCAAAGAAGAACTGGCAGCTATTCGCGATATGATGACGGAGCATTTGCCAAAGGTACTGGAAGCACATAACCTGAATATGATTTATTTTATGCTGACAGATATTCTGGCAGAATCCACGGAGCTTTTGTGTGTGGGAACTGGTGCGAGAGGAATTGCCCTCAGCGCATTTGATCTTCCGGATAATGCAAAGAGTCTGATATTAAAAGGAGTTGTGTCCAGAAAGAAACAGCTGATACCAGTGCTGGTCGAGACCATGCAGCAGATGTAGAAAGGATAGCATACTATGGGAAAAGAATTATGGAAACCGGGGAATATGGTGTATCCGCTCCCGGCGGTTATGGTAAGTTGTGCGGACAAAGAAGGGCATGACAATATCATTACAATTGCATGGACAGGGACAATCTGTACCAATCCGGCAATGTTATATATATCCGTGCGTCCGACGAGATATTCTTATCATTTGATTAGGGAAAGCGGAGAATTTGTAGTGAACCTGACGACAAAAGATCTGGTAAAAGCGACGGATTGGTGCGGGGTGCGTTCAGGAAGAGATGTGGACAAATGGAGTGAAATGCATCTGACTCGCGGAAATGCTCAGACACTTATCTATGCTCCGATAATTGAGGAAAGCCCAGTCAATATTGAGTGTCAGGTCGTGAAAGTCGAAGAGTTGGGTTCACACCACATGTTTCTTGCAAAAGTGACCGGTGTGCAGGTGGATGACCGGTTCATGCAGGATAATGGAAAATTTGCACTGAACAAAACAGGACTTCTGGCATATTCCCACGGGGAATATTTTGATCTTGGAAAATCACTTGGAACATTTGGCTACAGTGTGAAAAAGAAGAAAAAGGTGAAAAAGAAAAAATAATAAAGCGCAGGATTTCATATATATAAAGAGACTGGTAGTGCAAAGGTAACAGGTCTCTTTATTATGAAAGAATGGAAATTAAAAAAAGTGATACAGATTCTTACAGCGTGTCTGGCAATGATAGTTGTTTTAAATGTTTCAGGAATTTCTATGAAAACAATTGATATTAATAAGAAAGAATCAAAAACGAACCGACGAGATTCAAATCAGCAAATTGAGTCAGAAACACGGGAAACAATATCCCGGATTTTGAATGAGCAGATACAGACAGAGCTGCCTCAGATTGCCATTACATTTGATGACGGACCCAGTGTGTGCACACCGGCACTTCTTGACGGATTAAAAGAGAGAGGTGTGAAGGCAACATTTTTTCTAGTAGGAGAAAATGTTGAGACCTATCCGGATATTGTGAAACGAATTTATGAAGAAGGACATTTAATTGGAAATCACACGTATCATCATGTTGAGATTACGAAACTTTCTGATGAAGAAGCAATGTATGAAATTAACAAGACTGATGAGCTGATTGCGGCAATTACCGGACAGCGCGTGCAGTATATCCGTCCGCCCTTTGGGGTCTGGCAGAGAGAACTGGAGAATTATCTGGACGTATTACCTGTCATGTGGACGGTAGACCCTTTGGACTGGACTACGGAAAATATAGATGAAGTTGTGAATAAAGTAGTGTCGCAGGCGAAGGAGAATGATATTATTTTATTACATGATTGTTATAAATCCTCGGTAGAGGCGGCGCTTCGGATCGTAGATCTTTTAAAGGCAGAAGGCTTTGAATTTGTGACAGTAGATAAACTGATTCTTGAGTAAGGAAAACCAGAAGAAATCAGGAAGAATGGAGATAGAAAAAGCATGGATTTGTTTGAATATGCAAGACAGAAAAATATGGATCAGGAGGCACCGCTGGCGTCCAGGCTTCGGCCGACAACGCTGGAGGAAGTGGTAGGACAGCAGCATATTATTGGAAAAGACAAGTTGTTGTACCGTGCAATCAAAGCAGATAAGTTAAGTTCTATTATCTTTTATGGGCCGCCGGGAACCGGTAAGACGACACTGGCGAAAGTGATTGCCCATACGACAAGTGCAGAATTCACCCAGATCAATGCAACGGTGGCAGGCAAGAAAGATATGGAAGAAGTGGTACAGAAAGCGAAAGAGACACTGGGCATGTATCAGAAGAAGACCATTCTTTTTGTAGATGAGATTCATCGTTTTAACAAAGGACAGCAGGATTATCTGCTTCCATTTGTGGAGGACGGAACAATTATTCTGATTGGAGCTACCACGGAGAATCCTTATTTTGAGGTCAATGGAGCATTAATTTCCCGTTCCAGTATCTTTGAACTTCATCCGCTTGAAAAAGAAGATATCAAAACACTTTTGAAGCGGGCAGTCTATGATCAGGAAAAAGGTATGGGAAGCTATCATGCGGAAATTGACGAGGAAGCACTGGAGTTCCTTGCAGACATTGCAGGAGGAGATGCGAGAAATGCATTGAATGCTATTGAACTCGGGATTCTCACGACAGAGCGAAGTGCGGACGGAAAGATCCATATTACACTTGACGTGGCGTCCGAGTGTATTCAAAAACGTGTAGTGCGCTATGACAAGACAGGAGACAATCATTACGATACGATTTCTGCATTTATCAAAAGTATGAGGGGGTCAGACCCTGATGCGGCAGTATATTATCTTGCAAAAATGCTATATGCAGGGGAGGACGTGAAATTTATTGCCAGAAGGATCATGATCTGTGCATCGGAAGATGTTGGAAATGCAGATCCGATGGCGCTACAAGTGGCTGTAGCAGCAGCCCAGGCAGTAGAGCGGATCGGAATGCCGGAATCCCAGATCATTTTATCTCAGGCAGTGACATATGTGGCAACAGCACCAAAGAGTAATGCGGCAGTCAAAGCAATCAGTGCCGCTATGGAAAATGTAAGAAATTATAAAACTACGGTGCCGGCGCATTTGCAGGATGCTCATTATAAAGGTTCACAAAAACTTGGACATGGTGTGGGTTACAAGTATGCACATGATTATCCGAACCACTATGTGGAACAGCAATACATGCCTTCCGAAATCCAAAAAGCAAAATTTTATGAGCCGAGTGACAACGGACATGAAAAAGAAATAAAAGAATGGATGGAGTTTTTAAAGAAGAATTCATAGAAAAGCTTGAATTTTTTATAGAGAAAACGTATAATCGAAGCAGAATCTGTACTGTCGTCAGAAATGTGGCGCCAGAGTGTATGTTATTATCAGGAGGGAAAATAAAATGAAGGTATACGATTCAGTAAACAAAACAGAAGTAGAAGTAGACGGAACACAGGGACTTATCGATATCATGGTATCCGGACGTCAGGTAGATGTTTATCTTAAAGGAGAGAAATCTGATGCAGATGGATATCTGACATGGGATGTTGAGCACTGGTCAAGCATTGACAAGCAGAGATTTATCCGCTGCTATTCTTACAAAGGAAGGGTTCTGAGCGAGTCTACAGGACATAACATCTACGATTTACAGAACGACTTCAAGCCAGAAGAGGCAGAGAAGATCGAGTTAAGCTAATATAAAAAATCAAAGTAGCTGAAAACAAAAGAATTTAAATCTGTAATAAAAAAAGAAACTGACAGATGCAATTTTTCCCAATTGCATCTGTCAGTTTCTTTCGTATAATGGAAAGATTATTTTTCTTCATATTTATTTCACAAAAAAAGTAAGAAATGTTGTTGACAAAAGTCAAATCGAGTGATACATTAATAGTCGAAAGGTGTTAGCACTCCAATATAATGAGTGCTAACAAATCCGAAAGAAGGAGGCATATGATGATTCAGGAACAGGAACTGAGCGAACGAAAATTAAAGATCCTTCAGGCAATCATTAAGAATTATCTGGAGACAGGCGAGCCGGTGGGTTCCAGAACAATTTCCAAGTACACGGATCTGAACTTAAGTTCAGCAACCATTCGTAATGAGATGGCGGATCTGGAAGAACTTGGATATATTTTACAGCCTCATACGTCTGCTGGACGTATTCCTTCGGACAAAGGCTACAGACTCTATGTAGATATGCTGATGGAGCAGAAAGAACAGGAACTAAGTGAGATGCAGGATCAGATGCTTGAGAAAGCAGATAAGATGGATCAGCTTCTGAAACAGGCAGCAAAAGTTCTGGCGAACAGTACGAACTATGCGACACTGGTTTCTTCACCGATGAACAATCGCAACCGGATTAAGTTCATACAGCTTACGATGGTTGATGAGGAACAGATGATTGCAGTGATCGTGCTTGATGGAAATGTGATCAAGAATAAGATCATACATGTAGATGAGCCAATCAACAATGAGAACTTGTTAAAACTCAACATGCTTCTGAACACAACACTTAATGGCATGTCTATAGAAGAGATTAATCTTGGACTGATCGCGAGACTGAAAGAAGGAGCCGGAATCCACAGCGAGGTTGTGGGGAATGTATTGGATGCAGTCGCAGATGTTATTCAGGTCGATGAAGACATGCAGATCTACACAAGCGGTGCAACAAATATTTTTAAATATCCGGAACTCAGTGATAAGCAGAGTGCACAGGAAATTATCAGTGCATTCGAAGAAAAGCAGCAGCTTACAGATCTCGTTACGCAGACCTTATCCAATGAAGAGAACACAGGCATTCAGGTATATATCGGAGACGAGGCTCCGGTGAAGACTATGAAAGATTGCAGTGTTGTCACCGCCACTTATGAATTAGGGGACGGTGTAAAGGGAACGATAGGTATTATCGGACCGAAAAGAATGGATTATGAGAATGTGTTAAAGTCAATGAAGCGTCTCCAGAGTGAACTGGATCAGATGTTTCATAAAGAGGAATAGAAAGGTGGAATTGATCCTTGGAAGATAAAGAAAAGAAAAGTCAGGAAGATATGGTAAAAGAAGCCGTAGAAGAGGCAAAGAAAGAAGCAGAAGCTTCAAAAGATGAAGCAGAAGAAGCCAAGACAGAAGAAGTTTCTGAAGAACAGGAAGCAGGGACAGAGGATCAGACAGAAGAAAAAGCTTCAAAAAAATTCTTCGGCAAGAAGGATAAGAAAGACAAAAAGGACGAGAAGATTGAAGAACTGACAGACAGACTTACTCGTCAGATGGCAGAGTTTGATAACTTCCGCAAACGTACAGAAAAGGAAAAATCCCAGATGTACGAAGTAGGAGCGAAAGATATCATAGAGAAGATTCTCCCGGTGGTAGATAACTTCGAAAGAGGATTAGATGCAGTTCCGGAAGAGAAAAAAGAAGACCCGTTCATTCAGGGAATGGAAAAGGTCTACAAACAATTTATGACAGTTCTGGAGAGCGTTGAGGTTAAGCCGATAGAGGCGCTTGGCAATCAGTTCGATCCGAATTTCCATAATGCAGTGATGCATGTGGAAGATGAAAACTTCGGAGAGAATGAAGTGGCAGAAGAGTTCCAGAAAGGTTATATGTATCGTGACTCAGTAGTGAGACACAGTATGGTAAAGGTAGCAAATTAAGGAGGAATAGATTATGGGCAAAATTATTGGTATTGACTTAGGAACAACAAACAGCTGTGTAGCCGTTATGGAAGGTGGACAGCCAACAGTTATTGCAAATACAGAAGGAGCAAGAACAACACCATCAGTTGTAGCATTTACAAAGACAGGTGAGCGTCTTGTTGGTGAGCCTGCAAAACGTCAGGCAGTTACGAATGCAGAGAGAACAATCTCTTCTATTAAGAGAGAGATGGGATCTGATTACAGAGTAACAATCGATGATAAGAAATATTCTCCACAGGAGATTTCAGCTATGATCCTTCAGAAACTGAAAGCAGATGCAGAAGGATACTTAGGAGAGAAAGTAACAGAGGCTGTTATCACAGTACCTGCTTACTTCAACGATGCTCAGCGTCAGGCAACAAAAGATGCAGGTAAGATTGCAGGACTTGATGTAAAACGTATCATCAATGAGCCTACGGCAGCAGCACTTGCTTATGGACTTGACAATGAGAATGAGCAGAAGATCATGGTATATGACCTTGGTGGTGGTACATTTGATGTATCTGTTATTGAGATTGGTGATGGAGTTATCGAAGTATTATCAACAGCAGGTAACAACAGACTTGGTGGAGATGATTTCGATCAGAAGATTACAGACTACATGATTGCTGAGTTCAAGAAACAGGAAGGCGTTGACTTATCTACAGATAAGATGGCACTTCAGAGATTAAAAGAAGCTGCAGAGAAAGCGAAAAAAGAGCTGTCTTCCGCAACAACAACAAACATCAACCTTCCGTTCATCACAGCAACTGCTGAAGGACCGAAGCATTTTGATATGAATCTTACAAGAGCTAAATTCGATGAGCTGACACATGATCTTGTTATGAAGACATCTGAGCCGGTACAGAGAGCTCTGTCTGATGCAGGAATTACAGCATCTGAACTTGGTCAGGTACTTCTTGTTGGTGGATCAACACGTATCCCTGCTGTACAGGAAGAAGTAAAACGTCTGACAGGTAAAGAGCCAAGCAAATCTCTGAACC
>OHMN01000208.1_pt1 | contig 61784 bp, 57 predicted proteins | sample 1569361 | NCBI WGS metagenome assembly OHMN01 (sample SAMEA3541508, study PRJEB24748) | human gut metagenome | biome: human gut; feature: human-associated habitat; material: faeces | place: China | collected 2012
AGTGATGAAGCCTTCGCATCTTCGGCTGACTGCACGATTCCCACAATTTTTACATCCTCTCCATCTTCGACCAGTTTGTTCATATAATCCGCATTGTCAGTTTTATCTTTCCACACCTGATATTGGCTGTCGTATTCATAATAATCTGAAGCATTTACCAGTTTAAATATCTTTCCCAAAATATCATCATAAGTATAAGTTCCAATGTTTTCAGGCGTTTTTATCGTCTCTTCGTTGATGAACTGCTTAATCATATTATCGAGTTCAACCTGGTCTCTGAGTCCCAATGTATATAATAAGAAGTCGCTCATAGAACCATCCGGCGTCAGTACAAGAACGCATTCATTATATTTTTTCGGCCATCTTCCGGCTTTTACATCATACTGTCCTTCATAGAGATCCGTATCTTCCGGCATCTCAAAGAACACATTGGTACTCATCATGGAGGACATCAGGCTGTTCGAACCTGACGATGCACCAAGTCCCAATGAGGAAAATGACTGATCCGGATTGACCTGACGAACACTTTCACCGTCCTGCCGGAACAACTGCGGCATTACATTGTAAGAATATTCTATTGCTTTCGTATAGTCATGAATCTTAGATTCTCCGCTGTCCAGATATCTTTTCAAAGCTCCAAGATCATTGGAATCCATCTTTGAAAACATATTGGTGACTACCTGCATGACCTTTACCTTATCTTTATCTTTTCCACTTTTCTTATCATCACTGCTTCCGGAATCCCCATTCATACCCACCATCATGGAAGTGAGATCAAATCCGGTACTTTGTATCTGCAGTGGATATTCAGACAATGTCTCCTCCTCAATGGACCGGATATAAGCGTTGACGCCATTTGAAAGAGCCAGAATCAGTGCGATTCCGATAATTCCAATAGATCCTGCAAAAGAAGTCAGAAGGGTTCTTGCTTTCTTTGTCCTTAAGTTATTAAAACTCAGTGACAATGCCGTCAGAAAAGACATGGAAGATTTCCCCATATTCTTATGCTCCGGCGGTGCCAGATTTTCCTCTTCCACAATATATTCATCTGTGTCCGAACGGATCTTTCCATCTTTCAGATTGACGATCCTGGTCGCATACTGCTCTGCAAGTTCCGGGTTATGTGTGACCATAACGACCAGACGGTCTTTCGCTACCTCTCTAAGAAGATCCATGACCTGCACACTGGTGTCACTGTCCAGTGCCCCTGTCGGCTCATCTGCAAGCAGGATCTCCGGATCATTGACCAGCGCTCTTGCAATTGCAACTCTCTGCATCTGGCCTCCCGACATCTGGTTCGGCTTCTTATGAAGCTGCTGCCCAAGACCCACCTTCTCCAGTGCATCCACTGCACGCTTTCTTCTTTCTTCCTTCCCGACTCCCGAAATTGTCAGTGCCAGCTCAACATTTGCAAGCACCGTCTGATGCGGAATCAGATTGTAGCTTTGGAATACAAAACCAATCGTATGATTACGGTACGAATCCCAGTCTCTGTCCTTATATTTTTTCGTGGAAATGCCATTGATGATAAGATCTCCGCTGTCGTAGCGGTCCAGTCCTCCGATAATATTCAGAAGCGTGGTTTTACCGGAACCACTGGGACCTAAGATTGCTACGAATTCATTATCTCTCAGATTCAGACTCACATCGTCCAGAGCCTTCTGTACCAGACTTCCCGTCCGGTACTCTTTTTTGATGTGTTGTATTTGAAGCATTCAAATTCTCCTATAGTTATATTTTGACTGTAATTTTTAGTTCATCTAATTATAGCGTAAATTTGTATACTTTTTCACACTGAGAAATGTTTTTAATAAAAGTTTTAGATATGAATATATTACATCTGATGTCTTACAATGCGGTAATCATCCCCATTTCGATAATACGGGCACTGGTAATGCTGGTCAGAAATCAGACGCATATATTCATCCTCATCCATATTCACATCACACATGTAACTCTCATATTCCTCATCATATGTATAATATGTGCAAGTCTCACAACTTCCTCTTTGTGTATTCTTTGCCATCTTTTTATGTTCCTCTCCCTTATTCTTTTAATTCATCATACCACTGCTTCGTCTCATTTGCATCTTTACTGTTAATAAATACGGTATATTCTTTCGTCTTAATCTGAATGACAGGTGTGTACTCAAGCCAGACATACATCCGGCACTCTCCCAACTTCTTTCCTTCAAATTTACCTAATAGTTGTTTTCCATCATCGGAGCCATTCGTTCGATTATATTGATCCTTTGGCATTCCATCCTCCAAAAGAGCAACACTTTGCATATCATCTGTTTCAAAAAATGTGTTCGTATACCCCGATGTAATGCGAATCTCCTCATCTTCTCTCACCATTCTGATTGGCGTGAAATCCATCCGCAGAAAAATCACACACATCCAGATCAGGAGGACCAGCACTCCGGCACAAATACCACCAACAAGATATCTTCCTGCCGACCGTCCCAGATTTGTTGTATAATTCATACTATTGAAACGATCCTGGACAAATAATCTTGCGTCCTCCGGGTTCGCATACCATCCATTTCTCCAATAATAATCATCATCCATGTATAATGGTGTCTCATCTTCCTTTTGTAGTATATTTTTTTGTTTCTTAATCCACATTAACATTGCTATAGCAACGATTACAGATAGGCTGATTATTCCTATATAAATCCAAATATCTATATTATAAATCCATCTGTTCTTTGTTATTCTCCGTACAAGATATAGCCATGCAATCGTATTACAAATATTTGCTCCCAGAAAACATATACTCCAGCTTCTCTTTTCAATATAGTTAATCCTATAATTCAAATCTGAATTTTCACTATATACCCGGTTCGGTATTCTTTTGAAAATCCACGCGATCCACAAAAATACAATTCCAACAGTCGCGGATGTGATAAACAAAATCCATCCTTGTGAATTTGGTGAAAATGTTCCGAGATAATCCCGAAAATCAACTGAAACAAACGGTATCACTAATATTGCCAAAGGAATGATGTGATACCATAGTGGTAATGCCATCCTTCCACTTTTCATAATTGTCCTTGTGTCTACCACACGCATGGTTGTACTTGCATCTTCTGTAAATCCCCATCCATTTTGAATCTTCAAATCATACAGCTTTCTGTGATTCAAATACAAAACTCCCAGAGCACCTGCAAGATAAGCAACGAACCAGATACACCATGCAATCATAAATATAGAGGAATACCAAAAGCACAATCCACAGATTGCCACACCCAATACTGTCACCCCTGCATAAATCCTCTTCACCTGTTTTCTATATCCTTCCAGGAACTCCACCAGTTCTGATTCTTCCTGAACTTCCCTTCGTATATGAACTCCAAGAATCATCCCGTCACTATAGACAGGCTTTCCGCCATATACCATATACGTAATGCCACATATAAATAAATCTGTCAGCAAAAATATAATTGCCAAAATCATAAGTAAACAACCTCCATTCTCTGGAAAGCTTTACGGCATAACTCCATAAAGTCTTCCTGTTCCATACCTCGAATAGATGCTTCTGCACTCAGAAGTTCCAATTCATCCGCAAGCTTTTCCTGGAATTCTCCACCTAATTTATTCTCATCAGACTGTGGGTTACATACAATCGTTCCCTTTCTCCTGTCTGTCACAATAAACCCTTCTGATTTTAGTAGCTGATACGCTTTACTGACAGTCATTGTATTCACTCCAAGCTCGGCTGCCATCTGTCGGACCGTCGGCAATGACTCACCAATCTCAAATTCACCTTTTCCGATGCCCTTTACAATCTCATTTCGTAATTGCAGATAAATCGGAGTCTCTGATTTCATATTTATCTTAATAATCATGGAATCATCCCTCCTTCATTTGTATTATACCATACAATACAAATAAGACAATGATTTTGTATTATTTTTATTGATACAAAAAAGACGCATTCTTTCGAACACATCTTTTCCATTTTTTCCTATATTACTCTGTAATTTTTACAATCCAGCCAATCGTCTCTGGACATTCTCATCTCCAGTTGTATTTACCCAGTCTTTCCACTTTACTCTGCCATGACATTCTACTCCGTCAAACCAGGTCAGGATCTCCTCCATACTGACCGGTGTGTAATTGTTCGCATCAACTCCGACGTCATAACGATACACTCCCTGCATACGATTCATCTCATTATAAAGACTTCCCTGACTGTGGATATGTCCGTGCAAATGAATCGATTCATGTGACATAGACTGCCAGTCCATCATCGGGAAATGCGACAACACAAACTTCCTGCCATTCTCTTTCAGAACCTTGATTGGCGGTTCCACAATAAAGGTTCCCTGTACCGGTTTATGGTTCCAGTCTTTATCATGATTTCCAGGTACAAGATGCACCTTTTCACAAATAATCTTCTTCCGTAATACCGCAGCCTCAAGTGCCGGGATTCTAAACGAATAATCCCCTAAAATATATAATTCATCTTTCTTCTTTACCTTTGCATTGATATTTGCAATAATTCCTTCATTCATTTCATCAATCTGCTGCCATGGCCTGATTGTAAAATCTAATGCTTTCTCATGCCCCAAGTGCATGTCTGATGTAAACCAAATCATTTCTTTTACTACTTTTTTCTTTCTATTATCTCTATTTTATTTCCAGTTTTATATTGTTCTAGTTTTGTATTGTAATGATTACGCCGCACACCTTTCCTGCAATACAAGAATTTCATCCATCCGCACATCTAACACCGCCGATAAGATCACCAGGTTGTCAATCGTTGGTAATGCCGTTCCATGCTGCCACTTGTATATTGCCTGTAGTGTCTCAAAGCCAAATGCTTCCTGCAGTTCTCTGACCGACATCTGCTTTTGCTTTCTGAATATTATAATGTTCTCTCCTTTAGCAATTAGATTTAACCCTTCATTCTTATCTAATACAAATCCATATCATTCTATCACCAGTTCCTTCTCTTAACATGATCGGAAGAATATATTTTTTCATCTGTGGCAAAAAATAATAAGCAAATCCCGGATGATCCATATTATATGTAAAAATGAAAAGACATTGATTTCGATATTTCTTCACAATTTTCTCCAGATATTGACTTGCCATCACATAGTCTGTAGCATCGCGCCCCAATTTTTCCGATAAGTCGAAAACAACAACACCGCCATAATTATTTTCTACAATCATCTCTAGATAATTATCTTTCTCATAAATGGCTGGATCTATCTCACTGATAATTTCCATTCGCCTGCTGTTTATCCGATTTGCTTTTAACAGTTTCTGCATCAGCAGCTCTACCATTTCATTTGCCGCTTTCATGCTTCTCTCTGCAATCACATAGTGCACCATATTACCATTATATTCCGATGTATTTGCATGCAACTCTATGTTCGATAATTCATTTTGAAATTTTGAATCATATATTGTCTGTATTTCATATTCTTTTTCTGAAATGATATGTTCCTCAGACTCATAAAAATGCATACTAGGATTGTTTGTAAAATAATTGTACATCCATAAGTTAGATTCCTTGATGATTCTATTTGAAAAGTTAAAATACTCTCTTCTTCTAGCTTCCAAAACACAATCGTGAAACTGCTGCATAGTTATTTCGAACGGCGTAACTTTTATCTTCTTTATTGAAAAAATATCCTTCAGCATTTCGCAAATCGTATTGTAAGCATTCTGAAAGGATACTTTCTTTTCATTATGAGAAAATACAGCAGAAAACCGTTGTTCTTCTTCTCTATAAACCAAAAAATTCATATCATTTTTTATATTCTGATACATGTAGTTATTTACAGCCGCTAACACATTGTCGTACCCGTAATGGCGAAGTTCAATTTTCGTGTTATTTCTGATTTCATCTACATTTGTGCCAAGTTCAAATCCATAATATCTCATAAATGATTTCCTCCCTGTTAAATACGCTCCATTCAACAATAGCTTTATCGTTTATAGTTAGGATTATAAAGAAATTCGGACATATAATGTCCGAATTTCACCTGGCGTCCAATTTTATTATAATTCTTTTTCCTGCATCAAACTGTTATGATATTGACGCTTCCTTTTCTTTTTGATTTCACTAAGGATCAAATACAAGAAAAATACAAGAATTGCGACTATCGTTATCAAAAATCCAATAATCATCAACGGCTTTCCTGTTGAAATGTAATCCAATGTCTGAAGCGCTGCCGAGATTATTGATACAAGTCCAAATACCGTAATGATCATGCTCACTCGCGATTCTCTTTTTCCGTCAATCCTGTCCTGTTCTTCATTCAAAAGATTAATTTTTTGGCTAATCTCCTCCAACGCTTCATTCACACCATTAAGTTTCTGTAAGGAACGATATGTTTCACACACATTATTCCAACGTGAAATCTGCGATGGTGCCAATGTTCCATAAGATACGAATTCCAATGCTTCTCTCTTCAAATTTCTAAGCGTCTCTTCTTTTTTTAACTGATTTGCTCCATTGATAAAACTTTGATGTATCTTTTCATTAAAAATCATACAGGTGTACTTTTGATACATGACAATCATCGTTAATAACAGATCTTCCTCTGCCCGTCCCAATAGTCCAGTTGCATTCAAAGGTTTATTTTTTCCAGGTCCTGGTCCATAAGCATACGAGATTTCCTGTGATGTAATCGCACAAGCCCAACCATAGTGCTCATCATCCACATCTTTTGCTCCGGTTGCATATTCCACATCCTCTTCAGATTCATCCACAAAATCTCTTGTAATATCAATCAGGCGATGACCATTATAGGCGAGTCTTTTCAAAATCCCATTATCCTCGGATCTTTTAGGCAAAGCAGAAATATTTAGTCGATACGCCTCTTTAATGATATATTTCTTCGATTCGCTATCCTGTGTAAACCAAGAGACATCCAATCCTATTTTTTTCTGAATAAGTCTGAAAATATCTTTTTCCAGTACCTCCAGCAAAAGATCTTGTACTGTTTTTTTATCTTCCGAATTCTCATCAACATATCCAGGATTTATAAAGCGGTATATCTCTCCAACATCTTTATTTTTATAAGCTATATACACTGTCAAAAAGGCAATTCCATTATGAAAAATAAAAAGTTGTAAATCGTCAAACCGAAATGCTTCTCTGATTTCCTGATTCCATTCTCTGGATACTTCACCATTCCAATTTTCTCTCACTGCTTGCACTTTACTGTTCATGCTAAATCTTTTTACAAAATTCTCTTTCCGGCATTTCACCGATAACAGTTCTGTAAAGTCACTGGAATCAAATACGAGCTTCGAAATTTCTTCATCTGTCTCAGCAAGCGAAACATCCTGAAACGAACCACGATAGCGAAGCGGGAGTATCATATAAAGACCACGATCTACATTATCTTTCTCTGCTTTCGTTATGTTTTCCCAATAAGTTTTCATATGTAATCCTTTTTCTCCTATTTTATTCGTTTTTCTAATGCTTCCTGCATTCGCTCTTTCAGCATCTTTTTCAACCTTTCACCTTCCAATAACTCCAGACAATCAATGTATTGCATCAACCAAAATGAAAATGCCTGAATATTCACTTGCCTGAATTTCAGTTTCACCATTTTTACGGTTCTGGTCACAAATTGTCCATCCCTCATTATTGTTTGTGGTATTTTGTAAATATCCAGGATTTCATATAATCCGTTTTCTTCCGCTCCAAACCAATCCACAACTTGTGTAATCTGATTTTCTTCAAATCCAATTATAATATCTTCCTTTTCTTTTCCTGAATAAAAATACGGATTAGCTGTCAAAAACTTTTGAGGATCACGCCACTCACAGCCTTGTATATCGTCGCTTTTTTGATTATCCAGTATGATGATTTCATCCATCAGATCGATTCGATAAAATAAAAAGCCTTTAAGATTTGCTATCTTTCGATTTTTTGCCATTAGATAATATCGTCCATTGCTCATCATTATTTGAACTGGAGATACGCATCGGTCTTGATTTCCTGTTGGTCGAAGATGAAATTCTCTATCCTCATACCTGTATGCATAAAGTGTAAATTTAATCTTCTTTCTTCTGTCAATCGCACTCTGAATATCCAATACATTTTTCATGACATTAATACCACCATCATCATTTTCAGAATATGGCATGTATTCAATGACCTTATCCACAAATTCTGTCTTGTCCTTTACCTGCCCCTTACCGAAAATATCCTGAAGATTATCATAATATGCCGGTTTGAATTCAGGTGATAATACTTTTGAATAGACAACCGAATCCATTAGAAATCTTGGAAATTCACCCGGTACATCTTCTATCACTTTTTTCTCATACCAGTAACCAGTTATCTTCGTGCCTTTTTTCTTAAATCCTAGGCAATAGCCGTCAAGCTCTTTCAATCCACAGCCATCTTTATCCAGTCTAGTCTTCTCTACCCCATCATCTCCACCCAGTAATTGCCGTAAATTTCTGGATACAGTACGATCATCTATTACACGTATAGATGCTTTTGTATCTTCAGCACGAAGTTTTTCCAAATCTTCTAGCTTCTTGTGTATTTCAGGAACCGTTGCAGGATACACTTTTGTCGCTCCTGTTTCTTTTAGCGCTTTTATCAGTTCTTCCTCTTTAAATCTTGACATTTTATTTCTAACCTTTTACTTTATACAAACTTACCATTACATAACAACAGTAGTGCCGACTTCAACATTCTCAACAAGCCAGTCCAAATCCTCCTGTGCTAGCCGGATACATCCTGAAGAATGCTCTTCTGCACCATTTACAGGTTTCATCTGTTCAAATGTATTTTGCGTTGCTTCTTCTGTATATAAATTGCTGTGAATAAAATAATCTTCAAAAACAACCAGATATCCAAAAAACTTTACTTTATCATGTCCTGCATAATAACCACTTACATACTCTTCATGCGCTTCCGACACCTTTTCAATCTGAAAAATACCTTCTGGAGTCGGTGTATCTCCACCACCCCAGATACAAGGAAATTCCTTCTCCTTCTCATACATAAGATAATCAGATGAGTCAAAATCCTTACGGATTGGGTAATAGTCATGAAGGATGGTGTTGTCCGTGGATAAGCGGTAATATTCCAAGTGTTTGGTAGTGCGGTTGAGTTTTAGTAAATGTGGGGATGAAAACGATATATTGTTTTTCTTGACTATGTATACCCTGTGTTTTTGATTCTGTTTTTCCGTAGAAATTCTACATCTATCAATAAATTCCACAAATAGTTCTGCAATTTTTTTAATATTTTTAATTTCACATTTTACTTGTGGATTAAAACAAAAGTTACTTCCACTTTTTGCCAACTTATTGACCCTGCTAATTTCCATACTTCTATAGGCCGTTGGATAAGCCAGCGATTTTTCATTTAAATACATACCATTTGCGCGTTCAAATTGTATATTCTGATATATGCAATTTACTTTCTTTTCTTTATCAATATAAAATCTCATAAAATTCAATGAGTAATATATTCCATTTACCATGCACGGTATATATTTAAAAATTGCATTATATCCATATTGCCGATATTCTTTTTTTATTCTAGCTTGAGCATTATCATCAACCTTTTTTTTCGTCAACGATGCTAGTGTTCCATCCTTTCCTCCCTTTTCATATATATATATCTTATTACAATCATAATGCTCTATTTTAGTGAAATCTTTATATTCATCCTTATCAATTATTTGAACATCTACTTTTTTAGATAATGTTAATTCCTCAATAATTTTTTTTCTTATTTCGCCTATCAAACGGGTATATTTCTCAACTGTTTCTTTTTGACTTAAATCTGGTATCATATGAAAATTATGTGTACCTGTATCAAAGATATAGTTATTAATCTCTTTAGAAACAGGTATTGTTTTTTTTAAATCTACATTTTCAAAAAAAATATTGCCAATTCCTGCTAATAACTTGTATGTATCTTGTATAATATTCTCATCATTTGTCATACTCATAACATCGCCCCTTTGTGCGTTTTCTTTTCAATATCATATATATACTTCACAAACATCCTATAGCATTTCTTCATTTTTACTGGTCATAAAAATACATGAATAAAATTCAAAAATAATATTGCCTCTACTGCTGGTGTCCTTGATGCAAACTTGACATTTTCTATTCCATTCGTAAGCAGCAATCTTTCCCAAAACTTCTTGTATCTCTCAAAATCGAAGGTCATGTCATCCAATATCACGAACTCTTCTATCTCAGAATGTTGTTCCAGGTATTCTTTTATCCCTTTTCCTCGTTCCAAGTTACTGTCAAAAGTTTGTCCTGATATTTCCAGTCCATATTTTTTCAATTTTGATACAAGATACACATAATCATCATGCTTGGGATTAAGTTCTTTCCAATCAGATGAAAGAACAATGTCTCCTCCACCATATTTTTCAAGTGCATGTGCAAGAATTTCAACCCTTGCATCATCAATACCTGTATAGCCATACGGTGTTTGCTTAACAGTTGTCCTTGTGTTTAAAACTCCATCCACATCTAAAAACACTGCAAATTCCATCGAATTACTCCAGACTTTTTATAACTAATATGAGTAATTATATGCTTATTATATTTTTGATGTGTCAGAAAATGTCTTATTTAGCCATAACAATTTACAATTATAAAAAAGATATAGACATTGTACCTCTTCTCTCCAAGTCCACAACATCTATATCCGTCTTATTTACTTTTACCGTATTCCCCTACGCCAGTAATTCGTCTTTCTTACTTAAGATTGCTTCTACTGCTGCGCATGCTGGGCAATCGCAATACTTAGCCCCTGCTGCTTTAATTTCTTTGCCATGCTCCGCTATACCTTTGGCTTTTTCCGCTCCGCCAAATACTTTTGCTCCGGCATCGGATTCTGCGAATGCGATCAGTCCGTCGATTGGAATGATATCTTCTTCCATCTCAGCGATGAATTTCTTTGTCTCTTCTGCCTGCTTGTCTGTTCCGACTGCTGCCAGCCATGCCTGTGCTGCTTCTTTTGCCTCTGCGCTACAGCTTGGTGCTGCGATCAGTTCTTTTGCTTTTTCCTGAATAAACTCTAAAGTTTCTTTTGACATAAAATTACTTCCTTTCATAAGTTATATTTTCGTTTTCTCACACTTCTATAAAAAAACTTCCTATGAGAAGATTTTACCACAAATGTATCTGCCAGTCGATAGACAACTTTTAACCTTTCACCCGCTGCCTTGATGCTTCTGTTTTCTGCAAGTTCTCTTGCATTTTTCAGCAGTTGTTCCTGATTATTTTCAAAAATATGCATCAATTGATTCTTATATTCTTCCAGATTATGTACTTTATATGCCTGTACTTGATCTTCGATCCAGCCTTTATATACCGGAATATCCCGCAGGATGACCGGAACTTCACATGCAAGTGCTTCCAGGACAACAATTCCTTCCGTCTCTTCATAACTGAAAAATGCAAATGCATCGGCACCGCGGTAAGCATTTTTTAATTCTGAAGCTTCTACAAATCCTGCAAAAATTACATTTTCACTCTTGTTCTTAACTGCCTCTTTCACCTCCTGTGTTACGAGGCTGTCATTGCCGCCTCCAAACCAGATAAAGGTTACATCTGGCATCATCTTTGCAAGCTCCAGAAAATCCAGAATTCCTTTTCGCTGGATCAGATGACCTGCCGATACCACGATTTTTCTTCCGGCTGGAATGCTATATTTTTCATGAAGCATCTTTTTCTCTTCTTCATGATTTTCCGATTTAAAAAACTCGGTATCAACTCCATTAGAAACGGCATAAATTTTCTTTTGAATGCCATAGCTTTCCAGAAGCCCTTTGGAATATTCAGTCGGTGTAATCACAAGATCACCAAGACTGTAACAAAAACGAATCCATTTCTTAAAAAGCGGTGCTACTCTGTTCGATCCAATAAATGAATTCCTGAAATCCTCCATTGTGGAATGTCCATAATACACAACTTTCTTTCCCTGCAATTTTGCTAAGCTTGCAACTATCACAGAGTCCGGGAACACGGTATTAATGTGGACAATATCCGCCTCCCTCCAGCTCTCTGCTTCCTCAATTTCCGCCTGTTTTAACATATTTTTCTGATGTAAGATTGCACTTCCCACACCACTTTTTGCAACAATGCGAAGTCCGCCTTCGTATATATATGTCTTCATAATTTCATCTCCCCATTCTTAACCTTTCTTCAAGGTGTAACATTTTATCTTCTACCGATAACACATTAGACTGAGAATATCATCCGAAATGCTGTTGTTAGTCCCAGACTATAAAGTGCAATGGAACACGGTTTTCCTAACCAGATTACAAGTGAAAACTGCTTCCATGTCATTTTCGTTGTTCCTGCCAGATAGCAAAGGAAATCATCCGGTGCCACCGGGAAAAAGATTGCCAGTGCAAATAATTTAAAAAACCGGCTGTCTTTTTGTGTCCAGGAGTCATATTTCTGAATCAGCTTTTCTGAAAACATTTTATAAAGAACCGGTCTTCCCATGACTCTGGAGATTCCAAATGCTGCCATAGAACCAATACAGATTCCTACATAATTATAAAGGAAGCCAAGCCATGGACCAAAAAAGATAACGCCTCCAAGACAACTGATTCCTCCCGGAAGTATTGGTACCACCACTTGAATAATCTGAACAAGGACAAAGACCGCCATTCCACCGTAACCAAATTTCCCGATAAATGCCTGCAAGGTTTCTACCGAGTCCAGAATTCCACTTTTGTATGCCCACAGTGCCAGAACAAGACAAGTCAACAATCCTATAACAGAAACAGCATTCCACAGCCTTGTCATCGTCTTTGGCTCTTTCACTTTCCTGTTCAAATGATTGGTATCTATATCCTTCATTCCTACATTATTAAGCTGCATGCATGTCTTTTTTTTCTTCCAGTACTGCAAGATAGACCTGTTCCACCCGTCCGGCAAAATTCTCGGATGAAAACTGATCGGCTGCCTGGACTGCTGCATTGCGAATGCTTTGCTTTTCATACTCATTCAACTCCCTCCACTTTCGTATACATTCTATGTACATTGCTTCATTCTCATACTGCCATCCATTTGTTCCTTCTGTAATAACATCTTTCAGACAATCATCTTTTCTACATAATAATGGTACCCCGCCAGCTAATGCTTCATCATAAGTCATTCCCTGCGTCTCGCTAGTTGACGCGCTGACAAAAAGATCTCCAATCTGATAATAACCTGCTACTTCCTTCGGTGACACCATACCGGTAAATATGACAGACTTCTCTACGCCATATTCTTTTGCCTTCATTTCTAATGTCTCTCGACATGGTCCATCTCCTACCAAGACAAGTTTTACATTGTCTTGTACACTTTTTTGATACCAAAGCAACTCTTCAATGTTCTTCTCTTTGGCCATTCGTCCAACATATACCAGAACCATTTCACCTTTCCCGATTCCATATTTTTCACGAAGTGCTTCCCTGCTTCCATCTCCGATTCGCTTCTTATATTTTTCTGTATCAATTCCGGAAGGTACAACATCCACCGGACAGGATACCTGATATCCATTCAAAATATGTTCAATTTTCTCGCTTGGCGCTATCATTGCGTCTACCTGTACCGATAGCTTTCTTGTCATCATCTGAACAAGACTTCTTCCCCACGCCTTCTGTGGTGAAAAGTAATGCGTATAATCTTCATATACCGTATGGTATGTATGCACGATTGGAATATTCAGTTCTCCTGTAATCTTCTTTGCCAGAAAAAATGTAGAAAATTCACACTGGGAATGAATCAGATCCGGATGCCACTGCATCAGTTCTTCCATATATTCTTTTGCGACAACCGGAATTTTTACTCTCGCCTGCGGATATATTTTCCCCATTCCCACAGATCCAGCATAGATTACATTTCCTTCTTTATAAGAATGACAGTTTCTGGATAAGGTCAGGACCTTCACTTCGTGTCCGCGGCTCTCCAGTTGCTCTGTCAAATTTAATACAGATGTCACAACTCCATTTATCACTGGTTTATACCAATCTGTTGTAATTAATATCTTCATCATTCATTACCTCGTCTTTCTCTACTCCTCTTCCTTACTACTATAGATTACAACAAGGTTCTTAATATAAACGCATAAGGTTCTAAAGAATTCTTAAAGATTTACAAAATAAATTCTTTCGACATCGAATAAGAAAAAATCCCTGCAAAGCTTTTACACTTCACAGGGAATCGCATTCTTTCTATAACAGATACTATCTTACTTCTTTCCAAAATGAAAGAATCCTTTCTTCTCATATGGCTCTGTATGAACATCTACCAGTTCATAACCGATTTCTTTAATCTCTTTTTTCAGGAACGGGATATCCAGGTTTTCCTCACTGATCACAACTGTCTCACCATCTTTTACTGAAGAAGTAACCTTTTTTACCTGAAAATTTTTACGCACCAGATCATTCATATGCGCTTCACACATGCCACACATCATACCATTTACTTTTAATACCGTCTTTATCATAATCTGCCTCCTGCTTCTACATCTATCTTTGAATTAAATTAATATGTAACTCTTTCTTACACATTCACCTTATACCCCTACATGGTATAAGTCAAGTATGTGGTTTGCAATTTCTGACTGCTGAAACTTTTTTATCAATAGCACCTACAGAACCTGTCACTGGCAGCTTCCTCCGGATGCATGGCAACAAAGAACCTCTCCAAGCTTTCATGTCAGCTTCGGAGAGGTTTTCATACTGAGTAACTATTTTTTTACTAAGAAGCTACTTGGCAGGCGTACCATTCTCCTGCGTCTCTCGGGTTTCCCCTGTCAAGCTCTCGGCGTGTGGACGGGTACGAATTCCTCCACCTCAAGTAACTTCTTATTTATTGTATTCTTATCATAGCATTTTTATTCTCTTTTGTAAAGAATTGTCTTATTTTTTAATAAACGTTTCCACTCTTTCTCGTTTATTTTCATAAATGTAATGATAGAATTTTTATATTGAGGATTGTCTGTAGATGTATTCAAGCGTACAACTACTTTAAACACTTTATTATTCACTGCTATAATTTCTTTTAAAACTAAAGCAGTATTAGACTTATTAGTTTCTATAAGATAATCCGGATATTCCACTATTTCTTTCATTGCATCATAATAGCATTCGTAATCATTAGGATGCCTTTCCCTTATATGCTGTATTCTTTCATCTGTGATAATTACTTCATCCGTTACAATATCTTTCGTTATACAGCTATATATTTTTCTATCTATTTTACCTATAGTTCTAATATTTATCTTCCTTTAGCTCCATCCTCTTACAAAATTTATTTTCTTCTATACGTTCAGAATCCCTTTTACGGTCTCTTTCATCTTATCCGCATCACATTCCAGATCATGAAGTACTTTTGCATCCAGAATATCTTTAATTGCCTGTGGCATCGGAACACCAGATACTTCCTGCAGTTTTGGAAGAAGATCAAATTCATCTGCATTTGCATTCTCCGCATCGATAGCGCTCATCACACTCTTTACGAATTTGTATGGGCTTGCTGTAGATGCAATGACACATTTTGTCTGATCACTGCTCTTAGCACGATACTGTCCACATACATGAGCTGCAACTGCTGTATGTGTATCCATGACATATCCCGTCTTCTGATAGGTATCATGAATACTTTCTGCCGTCTCTTCTTCTGTAGAATATCCGGCAGCAAAATCAGCTAGTTTTTCTTTCATTTCCGGTGTAATTGTATACTTTCCGGTTGTGTTAAGCTCTTCCATCAGCTCTTTTGTCTTCTCTGAATCTTCACCACAGATGAGATAGATCAGGCGCTCTAAGTTACTGGAGATCAAAATATCCATAGACGGTGATGATGTCAGTACGAACTCGCGGTTCTTATCATAAGTGCCTGTCTGGAAGAAATCATACAATACTTTATTATCATTAGAAGCGCAGATTAATTTTGCGATTGGTACACCCAGATTCTTTGCATAGTATGCTGCCAGAATATTTCCAAAGTTGCCTGTCGGTACAACTACATTAATCTTCTCGCCGTCTTTAATCTCTCCATTTGCAAGCAGTTTTGTATATGCATATACATAATAAGCGACCTGTGGTACAAGACGTCCGATATTGATGGAGTTTGCTGACGAGAACTGGTATCCCTTATCAGCCAGTTCTTTTGCAAGTTCCTGATCTTCAAACATCTGCTTTACTCCACTCTGGGCATTATCAAAGTTTCCATGAATTGCAACTACATCTACATTTGCCCCTTTCTGGGTTCTCATCTGGAGTTCCTGTACTTTGCTGACACCATTCTTTGGATAAAATACGATAATCCTTGTTCCTTCTACATCCGCGAATCCTGCCATGGCAGCTTTTCCTGTATCTCCGGATGTGGCAGTCAAAATTACAATCTCATTCTTCACCTGATTCTTCTTTGCAGATGTTGTCATCAGATGTGGCAGGATAGAAAGTGCCATATCTTTAAATGCAATCGTTGCTCCATGGAACAGTTCCAGATAATAAGTATCTTCTACTTTTACAAGTGGAGCAATTGCCTCATCATCAAACTTGCTGTCATATGCTTTTTCAATACAATTCCTTAACTCTTCTTCTGTAAAATCTGTAAGGAAACACTTCATAACTTCATAAGCAGTATCCTGATAGTTCAGATCCTTCAGTTCTTCCATAGACTTTCCAAGTACCGGAAGCTTCTCCGGCACAAAAAGTCCTCCATCCGGAGCAAGTCCTTTTAAAATTGCTTCCGATGCAGTCACTTTCAAATTAGAATTTCTTGTACTTTTATAATATAAATCCATCTGTTCCACCCTTCTATAATCCTGTAATTCTCTGCCTGGCATCACTTTTATTTTGCTTTTTTACTATTTGTATATTTTACAAGTCCGCCTGCTGCAATCAGTTTCTGCATGAATTCTGGGAATGGCTGTCCCTTAAATTCCGTTCCTTTTGTACGATTATAGATCATACCATTATCAAAATCAACTTCCACTTCGTCTCCGGCTTCAATTCCTTTCGCAGCCTCTGGACATTCGATGATCGGAAGTCCGATATTGATTGCATTTCTATAGAAGATTCTGGCAAATGTCTCTGCTATAACACAGCTTACTCCTGCAGTCTTCAGACACAGTGGCGCATGCTCTCTGGAGGACCCACATCCAAAGTTCTTATTTGCCACGATCAGATCTCCCGGCTGTACCTTATTTACAAATTCCGGATCAATATCTGCCATTGCATGGCTTGCAAGTTCCTGTGCATCAAAAGAATTCAGGTATCTTGCCGGAATGATTACGTCTGTATCTACGTTGTCTCCATATTTAAATACATGTCCTTTTGCTTTCATTATTCAACGACCTCCACTTTCTCAGGATTTGCGATGCATCCTGCAATTGCACTTGCTGCTGCTACTTCCGGTGATGCAAGATAAATCAAGGAATCTACATGTCCCATTCTTCCTACAAAGTTACGGTTCGTTGTCGATACACACTTTTCTCCTGCTGCCATAACACCCATATGTCCACCCATACATGGTCCGCAGCTCGGTGTATTCACTGCACATCCTGCATCTACGAAAATATCCATCAGTCCTTCGTGGATACACTGTTTGTAAATCTTCTGAGTAGCCGGAATTACCATAACACGTACATCTTCGTGTACTTTATGACCTTTGAGAATTGCTGCTGCCTTTCTCATGTCTTCCATACGTCCATTCGTACAGGATCCAATAACAACCTGATCGATCTTGATCGGCTCCATAGCCTCGATCTCATCGATCGTTTTTGCGTTTCCAGGAAGATGTGGGAATGCAACAGTTGGACGGACTTCTGCAAGATTGATCTCAACGACCTGCTCATATTCAGCGTCCTCATCAGCTTCATAGACTGTATATTCTTTCTTTGTATGCTCATTCAGATACTGGATTGTCTTGTCGTCTACCGGGAAGATTCCGTTCTTTGCACCTGCCTCGATTGCCATGTTCGCCATTGTAAAGCGATCGTCCATAGACAGATTGGCAATTCCGTCTCCGGTAAATTCCATAGATTTGTAAAGGGCACCGTCTACACCAATCTTTCCAATGATGTGAATGATAATATCTTTACCACTTACATACTTGCCCGGTTTTCCAGTTAATACGAATTTGATTGCAGCCGGCACTTTGAACCACAGCTCTCCCATAGCCATTCCTGTTGCGATATCTGTTGTACCCACACCTGTTGAAAATGCTCCAAGTGCTCCATATGTACAGGTATGTGAGTCTGCTCCGATAATCAGTTCGCCGGCTGCAACAACTCCTGCCTCCGGAAGGATTGCATGCTCTACTCCGGATTTTCCCTGTTCAAAATACCAGTGCAGTCCCTGTGCTTTTGCAAACTCACGGATTGCTTTTGAATTCTCTGCGGATTTGATATCTTTGTTCGGTGTAAAATGATCTGGTACAAATACTACTTTATTCTTATCGAATACAGTGTCGGACATCTGCTTTAAAATCGGCAGTGCCATCGGTCCTGTAATATCATTTGCCATTACTACGTCTAATTTTGCTTCTATTAACTGTCCGGCTTCTACATGATCCAGTCCAGCATGCGCAGCTAATATTTTCTGCGTCATTGTCATTCCCATCACGACAACCTCCTGTTCTTTCCATTAGTGCTTTTTATGATGTTTCTTAGCTTTTCGCCATGCGTTCATTGTACCACACAGCACAATCACGGTGCAAGAAAGAATCAGTATCAGGATAATTCCTGTTATATTTGCTACATCTCCCGTTTTCACAGTTGATGCTTTTAATGATTTCGCCGATGTAACTGCCGGTGTAACAGGTATCTGCGGTTCTTCTACTTTCGGTTCTTCCACTTTCGGCTCCTCCACTTTCGGCTCCTCCGGTGTCGGTTCTTCCACTTTCGAATCTCCCGGCTCAGGTTTTGGTTCTTCTTCTACTTTCACAGTCTCTCTGTCTTTAACTTCTTCTGCATTTTCAGAACACACAACTACTTCATTTTCAATCTCTTTTCCAATTACGCTCTCGTCAGTAATTGCAACCTGATATTCTACCGTGTACTTCTGACCGCTTTCCGGTCCCTCCAGGAATTCACCTGCATGAATTGTGTAAGAATTCCCCTGCACTGTAATCTTTGCGTCAGGAATTTTCTCACCGTTTTCATTTAACAATATCACTGAATTTTTCTGAAGTTTTACTCCTTCTGTAAGAATCGTATCCGTGATCACCACATTTTTTGCAATGGCTTTTTCAATCTGCTGAGTCACATCCAGCGTGTATGTAATAATATCCCCTAATTTATAAGTTTTACCAGACTTATCTGCATTTTTTTCTACCTGAAGCTCCGGCTTATCCAGCCATTTTACCTGCAATTCGATTGGTGATGATACAATCTGCTGCATAGAAGCTGTCCCAATATCCTGACTTCCATTTCCGGTCTTGACCAGAAGAATTTTCCATGATTTTGCAATTTCTCCCCTGATTTCACCACTGCTCCAAGTCGTTCCATTTCCATATGTAACATCTGCCCTTAAGTAAAATGTGTCTCCTCCCGATACTTTGACATTTCCACTTCCACTCGTGCCTCTCGTCTCATTAACAAGCATGACTCCATCAGGAAGCGGAACGGTGATACTATTTGCCGTATCCCCTACAAGACGAATACTTTGGGTCCTCTGACATTTCTGTTCCCGGTCATAATAGGTCGTCAACCCATTTTCAGAAAACGCCAGCTCTGCATCTGGTATATCCGGAAGATTTTTTACATAATCCGCATACATGACTACCGCACTGGCAATGTCTGCATTCAGACCCTTAAACGCTGCACTGTTCTGATCACAGCCGTCATAAATGTATGATAATACACAATGGGTCAGACAATAAGCATTGGCATCTTCACCCCAGCCTCCGGTCAGTGAACTTTTGATATATTGCTCATACCCCGGTCCACCGTACATGTAATACATTGCTTTACTAAGATGTGACTTCGGATCCAATTCTGATGCGCTATATGCACCATTCCCCGGTGATTTCATATCTGGCTCCAGACAAAATGCCAGATTACCATCCACGTAATAATAATGGGTCGAATATCCCATATACCTGATTGCATCCCCTTTTACAAGGGATACTTCCTTTGCTTCTGCATTCACTGCCAGCAAAATGAGTAACAAAAAGAACACCCCTACTGCCAAAATGAACTTACGGGCAAAATAAACTCCTTTTTTCTCCATATGCAATTCTCCTCTTAATGATCAATGAATCTGTTGTTTATGGGTTACAAAAAAGACCTCCCTTCACCTGTTTTCTCGTTTTGGAAATCTGGGAAGAAATAAATTCCCTTCGTTGGGGATACACCCCATGATGTGTTACTGAAAATTAGAATTTCTTAGACGAGTGCTATTATCATAGCCAGAATGCTATGATTTGTCAATAGCACTTTTAAATAAAATATTCGATGGTTTTCTCAGACGTAAGCTCTGTATTCTTATTAAAAAGGATGATTGCCTCCCGACCCTGATAAGGCCCCAGAGAATAGACATTTAACGCAATTTTATTAAAATATTTCCACGGCACAATGCGATTATAGCGCGTCGGACAATTTTCGACAATCTGTATGTCATCAAGACCATATCCTTCCTGATCATAATACGGATCAAACATGTAGACATGTTCCCCGTCTTCGCCTGTAAGAAGAACATAGTGCCACTCATCAGAAAACAGACGCAGCACAACAGCGCCTCCTCTTCTGAGAGCGTCATTAACATAGCTTTCATTTCCAAGATACACTTCTTTTCCGGACAGATAACGGCTTTTTACTCTGAAAACTGATAATGTAATGGATTTTTCATGCCTGTCTCCTTTAGAAAAACTGGCGGATACCTTTCGCATCCACCATGAATAAAAAACTAATCTGTTGCATAAGAAACAAATTTCAATCTTTAAATATAATACATATCCTGTCCATAGTCTACATATGTCTGGTACTCTTTTTCCAGATCATAAAGTGTAATACCTGTCAATATCTTCTCAAGTTCGTAATTCACCTTGTCTATGACCAGTTTTTGTATTGCCTCCGGTGCTGCTTTATAGTCACAGTCTTCCGGCACATCTTCAGCCTCGATTCTATAATCACCTTCCAGGGCTTCAATCACCTCTGAAATTGTAATCTGTTCTGCGGGTTTATTTAAAAAATATCCACCCTGAGATCCTTTTATACTCTTGACAATTCCTGCTTTTCTAAGGCTCGCAAATACCTGTTCCAGATACTGTGGAGAGATATTATTTCTCTCTGCGATGCCCCCCAATGCTACCTGCTCATTTTTAGAATTTACAGAAAGATCAATTAATGCCCGCAGGCCATATCTGCTCTTCATCGAAAGTTTCATAATCTTCTCTCCTCTAGTTTAACGTATCAGACAGCCGGCTTTTGCCCGCTGTCCTGCGTCAATATCTATTCACACTCTTTTTTAATCTTACTCAGCGAACAGAGGGGTTGAATAATATCTGTCTCCATTATCCGGAAGTAACGCTACAATAGTTTTTCCTTTATTTTCCGGACGTTTTGCATAATCAATTGCTGCCCAGAGCGCTGCTCCTGATGAAATACCTACCAGAACTCCTTCGTGTTTTGCAAGAAGTTTTCCTGTAGCAAATGCATCGTCATTCTCAACTGTAATTATCTCATCATATACTTTTGTATTCAGTACATCTGGAACGAATCCTGCTCCAATTCCCTGAATCTTGTGTGCTCCGCTCTTACCTTCTGAAAGTACCGGTGATGTTGCAGGCTCAAGTGCTACAATTTTAACATCTGGTTCCTTTTCTTTCAGATACTCTCCAACTCCAGTCAGTGTTCCACCTGTACCAACTCCTGCGATAAAGATATCCACATCTCCGTCTGTATCATTCCAGATCTCCGGTCCTGTTGTTGCTCTGTGTGTTGCCGGGTTTGCCGGGTTCACAAACTGTCCCGGAATAAAACTATTCGGAATTTCTTTTGCAAGTTCATCTGCTTTTGCGATGGCACCTTTCATTCCTTTTGCCCCTTCTGTCAGCACAATCTCTGCTCCGTATGCTTTCAGGATATTTCTTCTTTCAACACTCATAGTCTCAGGCATTGTCAGGATAATTCTGTATCCCTTAGCTGCTGCGATTGCCGCAAGACCGATTCCGGTATTACCAGATGTAGGCTCGATGATCACAGATCCTTCCTTCAAAAGTCCTTTTTCCTCCGCGTCTTCAATCATGCCTTTTGCAATTCTGTCCTTCACACTTCCGGCCGGATTAAAATACTCAAGCTTTACAAGTACTCTTGCTTCCAGTCCTAATTCTTTTTCAATATTCTTAACCTCAACCAGTGGTGTATTTCCAATTAAGTCAATTGTTCCGTTGTAAATCTTTGCCATGATATCTTCCTACCTTTCCTATCAATGTAGTGTGTATTCGTCGTTGGTATTAATATAGCACCACATTTCAAACTTGTCAACTATGTTTTGTATGTTTTATCACAAGTTAATTATAACAAAAAGAAGGATCTTAGGGTTTTATAATAAACCCTTGGTCCTTCTTTTTTCGAGACTATTCTTTTTTTACATATATTTTTTTACATATTCAAAAAATATTCATGTATTCTCGTATCCCCGTCCAGTTCCGGGTGAAATGCTGTCACGAGCTGTCGTCCCTGTCTGGCAGCCACAATTTTACCATCTACTTCTGCCAGAATCTCAACACCTTCCCCTGCCTGGGCAATATATGGTGCACGGATAAATGTCATCGGCACCTGACCAAGTCCATCAAACTCTGCATCTGTATAAAAGCTTCCAAGCTGTCTTCCATATGCATTACGCTTTGCCGTAATATTCATAGTACCAAAACACGGAACTCCTGCTTCCACTTCATTTGCCAAAAGGATCAGTCCCGCACAGGTTCCAAAGACTGGCAGACCTGACAGGATTTTCTCTTTTAAAGCATCGTAAATGTCAAGTTCCAGTAACAGTTTTCTCATCACGGTACTCTCACCGCCCGGAAGAATCAGAGCGTCAAATGATCTGTCCAGATCTTTTTTCTGACGGATTTCAAAATAATCTGCTCCAAGTTTCTTAAGCATCTGTTCATGTTCCAGAAATGCTCCCTGAAGTGCCAGTACTGCTACGGTCATCTTATTTGCCCCTCTCTGCCATCAGAAGTTCAATCTCCTGCTCATTGATTCCGACCATTGCCTCACCAAGATCTGTGGAAAGTTTTGCGATCAGTTTTGCATCTGTATAATTAGTTACTGCTTTTACAATTGCTGCGGCACGTTTTGCAGGATCACCAGATTTGAAAATTCCAGATCCTACGAACACTCCTTCTGCTCCAAGCTGCATCATCAGTGCTGCGTCTGCCGGAGTTGCAACTCCTCCTGCCGCAAAGTTTACAACCGGAAGTTTTCCGTTCTCATGAACATATTCTACCATTTCAACCGGAACCTGAAGCTGCTTTGCTGCCTCAAAGAGCTCGTCCTCTCTTAAGCTCTGAATTCTGCGGATTTCAGCATTCATCACACGCATATGGCGGACAGCCTGCACAACGTCTCCTGTTCCCGGCTCACCCTTTGTACGAATCATAGAAGCTCCCTCAGCAATTCTTCGAAGTGCTTCTCCAAGATCTCTTGCTCCACATACGAATGGCACTTTAAAGTCTCTCTTGTTGATGTGATATACATCATCTGCAGGTGAAAGGACTTCACTCTCATCGATATAGTCAATCTCAATTGCTTCCAGAATCTGTGCCTCCACAAAATGTCCGATTCTGCATTTTGCCATGACCGGAATTGATACGGCCTCCTGGATTCCACGGATCATCTTCGGATCACTCATACGGGATACCCCGCCTGCTGCACGGATATCTGCAGGAATTCTCTCCAGCGCCATAACTGCACAGGCACCTGCTGCTTCTGCGATTTTTGCCTGTTCTGGTGTTGTTACGTCCATGATAACTCCACCTTTTAACATCTGCGCTAACTGCTTGTTTAATTTATATCTATTCTCTGCCATAGTTTTTCACCTTTCTCTTCATCCGATTCTTTTCTTATTTTCCTAATATTTTTTCTCTGTGTTACGTAACTATGATACATATCATACTGCAAACTGGTATTTATTAAATATCCAGTTTTTACATTTTGTAGCAAGCCAGTTTTAAACTTATCACAACACAATCATAAAAAGGTCCAAAAGATACCTTCTGAGATTGCTTACAATTACCAAGGTCGGAAGACTACTCGGACTTTGACTCACCACTAACGAAAAAAAGAACAGATCCATCGACCTGTTCTTCCTCAACCTGATTATTTCTTCACTATCAACTCAATTTCTATTAATGCATCTCCGCAAAGTCCTGTCACACCAACTGTTGTCCTAGTTGGATATGGTGCTGAACCTTGTACTACTATTTTTTTCTCTTCATCCTTTCTTTCAATCTCAGCTTCTCACGTAACTCGTTAAATGTCTCCTTATACTGTCTGGATTCCATACGTGGAAATGCCTTCATCAGACGTCTGGACACGGCTCCGCCCTGACCTGACAACTCTTCATACTTCTTACGAAGCTCTTCACTTCTTGCCTGAAGCTGCTGCCTTGCTTCATCTGCGGTTCCGCCAATCCTTGTACGCCCCTCACTAAGCTTACGGCGGCTGCCTTCCGTTGCTGCTTCCAGTTTCCTGCGGCCTTCCTCTGTCGCACTTTCCAGTTTACGACGGCTTTCTTCCGTAACATTTTCCAGTTTCCTGCGGCCTTCTTCTGTCGCAGCTTCTAGCTTCTTGCGGCTCTCTGCTGTTGCTGCTTCCAGTTTCTTGCGTCTTTCTTCTGTTGCCTCCATCGTATCCATCATACCTTCATGGATATTTTCACCAAGCTTATCCGAAATCTCATGCAGCTCTGCGGCAATCTTCGCCATAGCTTCCAACTGATGATTCAGTTTCAGGATTCCGGCCGCAGTCACATACAGATCAACAAAAATACAGATTTCCAGTACTGCGAGCATTACAAGCCCTAATGTATGTGGAATAAATGTCAATATTTTATGAATGACCGGATGAATCACACGGACGATCAGTACACATGCTACTCCCCACACAAGGGAAAATATCAGGCAAACATATCCACCGATATTCAGCGGCTGATTTGTATAATCCCACCATTTATGATGAAAAATCTTATCCATCAGATATCCGGTAAGCCCTTCCAGAACTGTCACCAACACTGTGGACAACGCATACAGCAAAATCAAATTGTCCTTATACGGTGTCAGGAAATAGACGACTACCGTCACACCGACTCCATAAATCGGACAGATCGGACCATTCAGGAAACCTCTGTTCACGAACTTTCTCTGCTTTGTTGTCGCATATGCAACTTCTGTACACCAGCCCAGAAAACCATACACAAAAAAGTATAACATCAAGTAATAAATCTGCATAAAATCCCCCTTTATGTTTATGAAATCCAGTATACTTCACATTGAAGTTTTCGTCAATTGATGATATAGTTAGTGGAGTAACCGATAAATAATTCTCATTTACAATTTATAAAAAGGACAAAAGATGACTTTAAAGCAAGGCAAAAATAACAAAACTTATCAGGTTCTTTCTATCAACATTGAGCTTCTTCTTGAGAGACGGCTAGAAGCGCTTGGATTGACAGAAGGCGCCAAAATCACAATATTGAACAACAATAAAAAAGGTGCTCTTACCGCCAGATTTCGTGGCACACGATTTGCACTTGGCAAAAGAATCGCAGACCACATCGAAGTGAAGGAGGTCACAGAATAATGGAAAAAATCATTAATGTAGGCTTCATCGGTAATCCAAATTGCGGCAAGACAACCCTCTTTAACGCTTACACCGGTGCAAATCTAAAGGTAGCTAACTGGCCCGGTGTCACAGTGGAAAAGAAAGAAGGCTTCACGACCTATGAAGATCAGAAGTTCCGTCTCATTGACCTTCCGGGAATCTACAGTCTGACTTCTTATACAATGGAAGAAACTGTATCTCGAGAATGTATCATGAGTGATGAAGTTGATGTCATTGTAGATGTCATTGACGCTTCCAGTCTGGAACGTAATCTCTATCTGGCCCTTCAACTGATCGAACTTGGAAAACCCGTTGTACTGGCTCTGAACATGATGGATATTGTAGAGAGCCGCGGCATGGAAATTGACTTGCACCGCCTCCCGGAAATGCTTGGAATTCCAGCAATCCCTGTATCAGCACGAAAAAAGACAGGACTTTCCATTCTGCTGCATGCCGTTTCCCATCACAGTGAATATGCCAGCCAGGGACCTTTTATTCATCATCACAAAGGAATGCATTCTGAACACCGGCATAATCATCACTCAGAATATGCCATGGTCTATTCCGACCTTATAGAAGATAAAATCGACGCACTGATTACTTTGATCACCGCAACTTATCCGGAAATGGATAATATGCGTTGGCACGCCATCAAATATCTGGAAATGGATAAAAATATTCTGGATCAATATCCACTTGCCGGAATGGAACAAATTGTAGACAAAAGCTATGAAAAAGATATTATCAATCAAAAATATGACTTTATCGAAGAAATTATTGATGAAGTACTTGTCAATAAAGCCCAAAAGGCAGCCTCTACAGAAAGAATTGATAAGTACCTGACCGGAAAATGGCTTGGTCTTCCGATTTTCCTTCTGATCATGGCATTTGTATTCTTCCTCACATTTACTGTAGGAGACTGGATGAAAGGATATTTTGAGATTGCTCTTGAAGTATTCTCAAATCTCGTATCAAATGGTCTTGCTGCTGTCCACACAAGTCCGATGTTGACTTCGTTGATCGTAGACGGCATCATTTCAGGAGTTGGCGGAATTCTGACATTTCTACCAAACATTTTCATTCTCTTCCTGGCCCTTGCGCTTTTGGAAGACAGTGGATACATGTCACGAGTTGCATTTGTCATGGACGATATTATGAGCAGTCTCGGATTATCCGGAAGAGCATTTCTTCCATTGTTGCTCGGATTTGGCTGTACCGTACCTGCAGTCATGGCTTCCCGGGCACTTGAAAATAAAAGAGACCGTTTTAAGACTATCCTGATCACACCATTTATGTCGTGCAGTGCAAGACTTCCGATCTATGTTTTATTTTCCTCTATGTTCTTTGGAAAATATGCCATGATCGTCTGCTATTCCATGTATCTGCTCGGCATCATTATCGCAATTACAACAGCATTTATCCTGTCCAAAATCGACGGAAGCAAAGCGACACATGCCCTGTTGATCGAATTGCCGGAATATAAAACTCCAAGCGCCCATACAATTGCAATCTATGTATGGCAGAAGATAAAAGATTATCTTACAAAAGCCGGAACTGTTATATTTATCGCATCCATTTTAATGTGGGCAATCTTAAACTTTGGTCCTCATGGATATGTAACAGATATTTCTGAAAGCTTTGGTTCTGTCATTGGACGCCTGATCGTACCGGTCTTTCAACCGGTCGGACTCGGATATTGGCAGATTATTGTAGCTTTGATCGCTGGTATTGCCGCAAAAGAAGTTGTTGTCTCCAGCTGCAGCGTACTCTTCGGAATTCAAAATATTACGACTGCCCACGGAATGACCGCAATGGTGGCTTCTCTTGGTGCCATTGGTTTTGGCCCGGCAAATGCTTATGCACTTATGACATTTTGTCTGTTATATGTACCATGCACAGCAACCATTGCAACGATTCATCGTGAGTTGCAAAGCTGGAAATCCACTGGTTTTATCCTGCTCTATCAGCTGTGTACTGCCTGGATCATAAGCTTTATAGTTTATCATATCGCAAGTTTGTTCTAAGCTCTTGTAAGGGCACACTAAAAAAGAAGTATTCTGACTTTGAGTAAAATCTCATTTATCAGAATACTTCTTTTTTATTTATTACATATATTTCAACTCAATCGGATCGATCGGATCGACAGGATTCTCAATCTTTCCATTCAGCATACGTTTTCTCTTACGCATGATTGTACCGGCCTTATTATAAAACCAGAAAGAATATGTCAGAATCTTATCCGCCTTTCCCATCTTGTCTTTTGTCGTCTTTCCATACAGACTGCCACCTGTCTCAATCACTGCAGATTTTGACCTGATCAGTGCGATTAGCTCTGTCTCACATGTCACTCGCTCTGGCAGAATAGTATACCCCATACCTACACAATTAGGTCGGTGTGCGTCACTGCCACCGATTCCCGGTTTCTTATATTTCTGTGCAAGCTTAAGGGCTCTCGCATTAGACTCTGCTGATTCACATGCATTAAATACTTCAATAAAGTCAAACCGCTTAAATAACTCTGGTGATTTGTAATAACGCTTTGTGTTCGTAAAGCTTAAATATTTGCCCCCGCATGGATGTGCCGGCCCCAGAATTCCTCCGTGCTTATGCACAAAATCAATCAATACTGCAACCGGAAGACCCCGTAGTTCCAAAAGTCTCATCTTCACGCCTTCTGGCATAATGCATAAAATATGTCCCCCGTCACAAGTATCATACTCAATTCCTTTTAAAACTACAAAATCATCATGTACTTTTCCCTTCATCTGGTATTTCCAGTGTCGGTATCCTTTATACGTATCATGATCTGTAATCAGCATTCCGTCAAATCCACGTTCTTTTAAAAGTGTAATGTACTCGTCCAGGCTCACCTTGCTGTCAATGGACCCTTCCTTTACATGACAATGCATGTCCAGTTTCATAAGCCTATTCCTCGCTCTCCTCGTCAGATGGAATATCGTCTAAATCCAAATCCCTGATCTCGATATCCTCTGACTCATCATCTGAAAAATCCTCATCCAGATATCCTTCCGGCTCTTCTGCCTCTTCCTCATCCAGATATCCTTCCGGCTTTTCTGCCTCTTCCTCATCCAGATATCCTTCCGGCTCTTCTGCTTCTTCTGGCTTCGCTTCGTCCTCATCCAGAATCATTCGGGCTTTCTCTACTTCATTCTCCATAGAGACTTGTTCCTTGATATGTTCAGATTTGATTCTCTCTTTCTTTCCAATCTTACTTGACTGCATCATGAACTGAATCATAAGTCCTACAAATGCAAGAACTGCACCTGCTACATATTTTAACCATGACGGATCTGTAATTCCGGCAAGGTCGAGAATCGCCGGACCTGCAAGAAATCCACCTGCTATACCGGTAATTACAATGATCATCGGCTCTGCAAATATTGCAGCAAGAATCGCAAGAACAAGTGCCACTGCCAGTTCCACAATCGTAATGACTGAACTTTGTGCCGGTATCACTGCTGCCAGCACTCCCATAGAGCAGATGAATATCATCACAAATACACCCAGCCTGTATACAAGAAAAGACACTACTGCCAGCAATATCGCGCAGACTAATATAACCGCTACGGATGCAATACCTTCAATTCCCGCTAATGCACAGATTCCAGCTCCCACTCCTGCTCCAATCAGAAATCCCAGGAATGCCGCAACCACTTTCACCAGCTTCAAACCGAAAAATCCAATTAAAATACCGATTGCTATCACAGCCGCAAACACTCCCACGCTTAGCTTTCCGGCAAGGAACACTGAAGTCGGTCCATCCATGGAGCCTATCGCACTTATGCCTTTCACCAATGTTGTCTCATTCATCCTATTATCTCCTTTACATGTTAATTATTTTCTCCCGTCTCATTCGTCTTTATTATATCAGTATCTGAAACACACGTAAAGTCTCTTTCTTGTACCCCTTATGCTTTCTTCCTGTTGATGATCAGACGTTCAATGATTTCTATCGTCTCTTTGATTCCGTAGTTGGCACTGTTAATGCACAGGTCATAATTCTCAGGAGTTCCCCATTTTTCACTTGTATAAAATTCGTAATATTTTTTATGCTGGCGATCCATTTTTTTCAAAAATTTCACCGCTGTCTTTTGATCCATCTCACGCACGTTCATCATATAATGCAATCTCACTTCAAATGGTGCGCTGATGAACAGACTGATATGTGGAATATAATTATTGCGCAGAATAATATCCGCACATCTTCCAACTATAATACAATCTTCTGTTCGTGCCAGATTGCAGATCAGATCGCTCATATTAAAGAAGACGGCATCTTCTCTGTTAAGTCCATGATAACGATACATATTCCGCAGCTTTGATTTCAATGTTTCTCGTTTTTTTCCATATTTATCAAACTCTGTAAAGCACTCTTTCTCTTTAATATGAAATTTTTCTTCTTCCTGACGTTTTAGTACCTGCTCGAAAATCTCTGAATCATAATAATTGATATGCAGCTTATCTGCCAGCTCAAATCCAATATCATTTCCCGCACTTCCCTGTGTACGGCTGATACAGATAACGAGATGCGCATTTTCGTCCACTTCATCCCAGTGTGCAGCCGGATTCAGAGCCATTCTTTCTGCATTGACAATATCCGTTGCAGACATATCCGGAAGCTGCTCCATTGCTTTAAGAATCTCATTATATTCTGTCATCATACGGCTCTTATCTTCTTTATTCTTAATCGTACGAGCCATATTACTGATCAGCGCCAGCTCACTTCGCAAGAGATGTCCGTCAGGCTTCGTATACATCAACATACTAAGTGCACGGATCGTATTCTCTCTGCTTCCTGTAAATGTTCTTCCAAGGGAAGATCCTACACATTTATATACTTCACCATCCAGATCATAGATCCGATTCGCAAGTTCTATATATATATCTTTATTATTTGCCATATCCGTAACCTCCTACAAAAAGAACACAAGCATATCCAGTATAAATACCGGAACTAAGAATGCAAGCGACCATAAGATATATCCAAAGAACGATGGCATATTGACACCATTTTCATCAGAAATCGCTTTTACCATAAAGTTCGGTGCATTTCCTATATATGTGTTTGCTCCCATAAATACAGCTCCACAGGAAATAGCCTCTAGAAGATTCACCGGAATCTGTCCAAGAGCCGTTGTAATACCTCCTGTTAATCCAAGTGTTCCAGCAGTTGTCAGGAATACAAGATAGGTCGGTGTATTGTCAAGGAAGCTGGACAGCGCTCCTGTTGCCCAGAACATCTGGTACGGCTCGCTAATTCCAAGGTTTGGTCCAACAGATTTTAACAGCATCAGTGCCGGCTGCATAGTAATAAAAATTCCGATAAACAAAACTGCAACCTCTTTGATCGCTCCCCACGTAAAATGGTTCTTTGTACGGATTGAACTGTCTGTTGTCTTAAATGACAGAAATGCTGCAAGTAAAATAATCACAATCTCAATCAGCGCAGGAAGCGTCAGTGTAACTTCTCCGTACAGATGAATTCCTCTTACATTACCTGCCGCGTCCTGGAATGCTGACATTCCCGGAAGTACTCCACTTAAAATTACTGCACCTACAATCATAATAAGAAAAATAATATTGTGCAGTCCTTCGATATAAAATTCGGTTCCCGGTCTGCTGATATCCGGTTTTCTTCCTTCCGCAATATCTTTACGGTATGCCTTTTTATCCAGATGATAAAATACAAATAACAGAATCACCAGATTAAAAATCAATATTGGCAATAAATGCATGCTCCAGAAAAATGGTACTCCACGCATAAATCCCATTAGAAGCGGCGGATCTCCGATTGGCGTAAGACAGCCACCCATATTGGAAATCAGAAAAATGAAAAATACCATAATATGTCTTTTTCTTTTTCTCCATGAATTCATCTTAATAACCGGACGAACCATGAGCATACTGGCTCCCGTTGTTCCAATACAGCTGGAAAGCAGTGTACCCAATGCCAGCAGACATGCATTTACTCTCGGTGATCCTGCAAAATCTCCTCCAACTGTAATGTTACCAGATACACAGAATAATCCAAATAACAGAACAATAAATGTCAGATAATCATTCACGATACATTCCAATACTGTTTCAAATGTATCACCTGCACCATAAACGATTGCAAATGGCACTACAAGTAATATGATCCACATAAACACCACAAGTGGCTGGTGTGCTTCCCACCACTCAGCACGTAACAGCGGCATGACCGCTATACATAACAAAAGCCCGGCAAATGGAATACATAGCCAGACCGGCACCTGCACTGCAGATGCATGACTTTCTGCCGCCCACACATAAGTCGGGAGCAACAGCATAACCATGAAGAATGTCCCTAATAATGTCAATATCTTCTTCAAAGCTCTCTTCCTCCTGTACATCATTCTTTTTCAACTGTTCAAGTATAGCATATTTCTTTTACAATACAAGAGAAAAAATAGTAAATTACTGATAGAATCATTCACAATTATGATATAATAAATCTTACTGCTAACGAAAGAAAACAGATAGTAAAAGCCAGCTTTTACTATCTGTTTCTTTTTATCTTCCTACTCGAATTCTACAGCTCCTGTTTCTGTTCCGTTGATCACATAGTAGACCGCATTCTCTTCCGGTTTTATGTAAAGATCCATCTCTTTAATGTCTCCGACTTTCTTACCAGATTTCGTCCATGCTTTTTTCACACGGGCAATGATGTCTTTCTCTTCTACCTGCTTACCATAATACTCAACAAATGCTTTTACTTTAATGTCTTTCTTAGCAGCTTTCTTTACAGTCTTTGTCGCAGTCTTTGTTACAGCTTTTGCTACATTCTTTGCCGCATCTGCACCTTTCACTGCTTTTTTCGTAATCTTTTCTACTGAATCTGCAGCAGCCTTCTCAACTTTAGCTTCTACTTTCTCTTTTATCTGTGGCGTTATCTCATTCTTAATTTCTGCCTTTGCTTTCTCTTCTGTCTTTATCGAATCAGCCATAACATTTGCAGCTATTTTTATATCTTTTGTCTTTTTTACAGGTGTCCCTTTTTTTGTTACCATAATAAATCCTCCTCACAAAAAGGTATATCTCAAGTGTGAACATATTTATTATAGCACATCAAAATAGAAAATCAATTTCGAATATGTTAACCTTTTGTCAATTCGTGTCGCTTATCGACAGCATTTTTCATAATTTGACAACTTAAAATCCGAAGATCTGTAAAACCATTCCTGCAATCACTGAAAGTGCATATAAAGTGAGTACAATCTTTATGTTCTCACGTTTATCCCGATTGACCTTAAAAAGTACAACCAATCCAATTCCTGCTCCGGTACAGAGACCGGAAATGGCAGATGCGAATGAAATTGCACCGCTGATATAAAGCTGCGTGATTACAACAGAAGCCGCACAGTTAGGTATCAATCCAATAAGTGCTGCAATCACTGGCTGGAAAATACTATCTGCCAGAAGATATTCGGATAATGTCTGAATCCCAATTACTTCTATAATAAAATTCAAAATTGCTGTAAATACAAAAAGATAGAGAAATATCTTAATTGTATGGCGAAGTGCTGGTTTTAAAAGTCCGGCGTGGTGATCATGACATCCACAGTGATCACAGAGATTTCCACACTCTTTTGGAGTTGCAATTTGTTTCTGCAGGAAAAGATCAATGATGTATCCTGCTACGACCGCAATCACAACTTTTACCGCAAGGAGTGTCAGAACTGTCTTTCCCTGATCCGGATTGCCAAGCAAGATCAATACTGCTTCATCTGATGTTGCAAGAAATACAGAAAGCAATGTTCCTACCGATATAATCCCTCCTGCGTAGAGGTTAGAAGCCATGACTGAAAATCCGCATTGTGGTACACAGCCCACGACTGCCCCCACAACCGGACCTGCTTTATCTACATCTTCCAGTGCCTTTCTTGTCAATTTTGTCGAATAATGCTCCAATCCTTCAATTAATAAAAATGCTACAAAAAGAAATGGAAGCATCTTTAAACAATCCGCCAACGCATCTGCAAGTACATCTATTATCATTTCCATATTATCACCTCTAATTCTATGCCTTATTATCTAGTTACCTATTTTATTATGTTCTATTCTTAGTAACACAATCCGCAATATTATATCTTATTCTTTTCCAAATTACAAGAACTCCTCTGCAAATTTACAGGAAATTCGAGGCAATACTGTGAGGTACGGTACAAATCAAATATCACTTCATCATTCTGTAAATTTGCAGGGGAGTCCCTTTTTGATATTATATTCGAAACTTTTTTATTTCTTTTTCAATATGTTAATGACTATGTAAACAGTTTTATGTAATCTTATCTGTAATTATAACGGACTTTTGATCTCTTCATGTGCTCTTCCATAGCTTCTGCAGCACCCTCTCCGTCTTTTGCAAGTATAAGACCATAAATTCTCTGATGCTCTTCATAAATTTCCTGAAGCTGCCGTCCGTCAATCATTCCCGTCTCACTGACATGACGCATCAGATTACTGATTGTCTGAAGCATACTGTAAATTACAGTATTCCCGGAACACTCTGCAATACTACTGTGGAACTCCAAATCTGCATCCAGAAACTTCTTATAATTCTGCTCTACATATGCCTGATGGATTTTATGTGATACATCATACAGACGATTCAGAGCGCGATCATCTACGCAGTCAGCTGCCAGATAAGCGGCTTTCACTTCCAGAAGATCTCTCACTTCCAAAATAGACTCTGTCTGATTGCCATTCATAAATAAAGACCAGGAAAGTGGAATGACGAAAAAATTTGCTTCATTTCCACTAATATAAGTTCCCTGCCCCGGCCGGATATCAATCATGCCAAGCACATCCAGAACTTTCAATGCCTCACGTACTGCCGAACGCCCAACTCCAAGTTTTGTCGCAAGTACACGATCCGACTCTATCTTATCCCCTTTTTTCAGACTCTTATCAAACATCTGCTCTGCAAAATACATAGTCAGGCGATTTAAAAGTTGATTAATGCTGCCTTTTTTAGACTGAAGCTTTCCAAGCGCTTCCGGGCTTACATCATCCGGTAATAGAATATGTATCTTCTCGGCAAATTCTTCTGATGGCATAGAAAAATGCATAGAATCAATTCCAAGCTGTTCTGAAACACTGATAATGACATCATTCATTCTGGGACCGTCTTTTGCCTCCAGGTTAGACAATGTCGCGATGCTCATAGTTGGCTTTCCTTCTTCATCCGACAGGAATCTGTCAATGAATTCTTTTTGAGTCAGCCTTAAAGCTCTTCTTAACAATCGTAAGTTTTCTCTTTTGTACATCGGATTTAATTCGCCCATATCTTTTTCCCCGTTTCTTTCTCGAAAGGCCGCAGGATATCTCTTCCTCCGGCCTTTCGAATCACCATTCATAAATAATTATTTTTTCGGATTACTCAGCAAGAAGCTTTTTAGCAAGACCTGTCATAACAACAGAAGCTTTTGCAAATTCACTATACTTTGTAAACTCTACCGGGCAGTGACTTCTTCCATCTTTACTTGGAACGAAAATCATAACTGTCGGAAGCACCTGACCGATCTCAAGTGCATCATGTCCTGCTCCACTAGGAAGTCTCATATAAGAATATCCTCTTGCTTTGCAGTCTTCTTCCATGATGTCAAGCATACCTTCATCCAGCATAACTGGCTCGATCACAAGCTTTGTATCGATGTCATAGGATCCACCCATAGCCTTCACTTCACGGTCTAATGCTGCACGAATTCTGTTTGCGATATCATTAATATTGTCGTTGCTCTTAGAACGAATGTCAACTGTAAATTCACATTTTTCAGCTACAATATTCATTCCACCAGGTATCGTGTTAATGTATCCGATTGTTGCAACTGTTCCGTCAGCTTTCTCTCTTGCCCAATCTGGGATTTTAGAAATAACCTTTGTTGCTGCATCAACAGCATCAAGACGCATATCCATTGGAGTTGTTCCGGCATGGTCAGCTCTTCCGTTTACTGTTACCATATATCTCTGGATTCCAACGATACAATCTACAAGACCAATCTCAATATTCTTTGCATCCAGAACCGGTCCCTGCTCAATATGAAGCTCAAGGAATTTTCCGATAGAACCTTCCGGCCATTTCGCATCTTCAATCTTCTCTGGATCCAGTCCATATCCCTTCATGGCATCATAGATAGAAATTCCATCTGTATCTTTGTAATGTTTGCAATATTCAACATCTCTGTGTCCAAGCATAGCTCCGGATCCAAAATATCCTGTTCCGAAACGCATACCCTCTTCATCGCAGAAACCAACGATTGCAAAGTTTCTCTTTGGTGTAAATCCTTCATCTTTTAACTGTCTTGCAGCTTCGATTGCGCATACAACTCCGGCGATTCCGTCAAAGTCTCCACCGTTTACTACTGAATCATAATGAGATCCCATCATAACACATGGAAGATCCGGATTCTCTCCTTTTAAGATACCGATTATATTTCCGGCCTCGTCTTCATGTACTTCAAGACCAGCCTCTGTCATAACCTCTCTCAGGTAATTTACGGCATCTCTAGCCTCTTTCGTAAATGGAAGTCTTGTACATCCATCTCCTGGTGTTGCTGTAAAACGTTTTAAATACTCTAAGTTTTCAGCAATTCTTCCTGTTACTTCTTCAATTGCTACTGTTCCCATAGTCTTTTTTTCCTTTCTGGTTACAATAATTACTTATGTTTTGGTGTTAAGATAAACACTTTCACCGGTGAATAAAACATAGCTGCCATCATGATTACAAATCCAACTGCACAGGCTGCGGTTGTCCCGGTATATAAACCGAAAAGCATAATAGCAAATGCAATCATAATTACGATAAATGCTAATGTCAGTCCACCTTCTTTAGTTTTAAAAAAGCTATTCTTCTCCATTGTCAGCACTCCTTTTTCCAGATTCAAGACTTTCTTATAAAGCTGTCATAACAAACAATACTGCTCCAATCAAAATCGTAGCCGGTATTGTAATCGCCATAAGCTTTTTCATAACTTCGCCTTCGCTTCCGAGGATACTTGCTGTTGTCGTACCAAGAATAATCTTGCTCGGGCTGATTGCAGCTCCGATGGCACCACCGGCTGACTGCGCTCCAAGGATTGCAGCTGTATTAGCCCCAAGAAGTTTTGCGGTTGTCATCTGGAAACTTCCAAATAAAATATTGGAACTCATGTTACTTCCTGTCATAAATGTTCCAAGAAGTCCTACAAATGGTGCAAAGATAATGTAAACTTTTCCCAGCACATTCGCGATTCCGTTTGCAAGCACGACTGTCTGTCCTGTACCATCCATAATCTTTGACATAATAACAAGTCCGATTACGGCAATACCAGACGGCATTGTCATAGATACAGATTTTACAAACACTCTCTTTGTACCACCTTCACCGATCCAGCCATGCTTTTTATAATAAACAAGACCAATGATCGCTGATACAAACAAGAACATACTTGCATGAGTAAATGGAGCTAATGGCGAAAAGCAATCTACTGCTTTATTTACATAACCATAACCCGTAGATGTCTCTGGAAAAGCAAATCCAAATTTAATCTGTCCAAGTACTGTATTTAATGGTTTTACAAGTAATACTACCAACGTAATGATAGATAATGCAAAATACGGTACAAATGCCTGAACAAGTGTCATATCCGGAATTTCTTCTTCTCCATCGGCTGCAGCAAAATCACGATTCATGATCGGGCTGTCCTCAATGCACCACTCATCTTTATACATTTTTGTTCTTCCAAGAAGAAGAATGACTACCAATGAAATAACTGCCGGGATGAAACAAGCCAGTGTTGTGCTTACTTGTGTCAGCAGAAGTTCTCCGCCTCCCTGAATGACTGCCATAATTGCTACGGCTACAAATCCTTTTTTCAGTGCTTTTCCTTTACCGTAGAACCAGCATGTGGCAAAACCACCGATTGCTGTCCAGATAAATAAGAAAAATGCTGTCCACATAGCTGTTGTAAGATACTCACTGCTTCCTACAGCAAGTCCGGCTGACATAGCCAGAGAATCCCACGCAGCTCCAAGTGTACCGAATGTATTTCCCCACGCCTGACCGATAAGAGGGATAATAACTGCCCACAGCGGTTTCACACCAATACCGATCAAAAGAGGTGCTCCTACTGCAACAGGTACGCCGAATCCTGTGATTCCCTGAAGGAAGCTCTCAAAAATCCAGCCCATTGCAAGTACAAGAAGCAATTCGTTTGGCAAAAGTTTACGCATACCATTACGGATTACCAAAAATGCTTTTGCCTCATCTCCAACCTGATACATCAGAATTGCAGTCCATACAATGATCAATATGATCAGTGCATTCCACACACCTTTCGCACTTTCGGAAGCAAGAAGCGTAATGTCTGCTTTATAAAAAGCAACTCCAGTAACTACCGTTATCAGTAATCCTACCGGTGCCGCCTCGGTCGCTCCCCAGCCACACTTGATCATTAAAATCAGAAGTGCCGCAATTGGAAGGAACGCCATAATCCACATAAATAGATTTACTGGTATATTCATCTTGTTCCATCTCCTATTTTCTTCTCATTACTTACAGATGTGGGATAACTCCCACATCTGATATAACTATTATTGATGGATCACAGTTCCTGTCTTTCCGGCAATTCCTTCTGCCGCTTTGTCAAGAAGTGTAATCAATGTTCTTCTTCCTTCTCCTGACTCAGCAAAACGAATTGCTGCTTCAATCTTCGGAAGCATAGAACCTTTTGCAAACTGTTCCTCGGCAATATACTCTTTTGCCTGTTCTACAGTCAGATCTGAGAGCCATTCCTGATTCTCTTTGCCAAAGTTGATCGCAACTTTTTCTACGGCTGTCAAGATAACCAGATAGTCTGCTCCAAGCTGAGCTGCCAGAAGGCTGCTCGCATTATCTTTGTCAATAACTGCGTTGACTCCGACCAGTTTTCCGTTCTCACTGATTACCGGAATTCCACCGCCACCGCATGTAATCACGATGTGTCCTGCATTTACCAGTGTCTTGATCGTCTCAAGCTCACGGATTCTCTGTGGCATCGGAGAAGCTACAACTACACGGTAGCCTCTTCCTGCATCTTCCATACAACGCACGCCATTTGCTTCATTTTCTTCCGCCTCTTCCTTAGTAAGGAACCTTCCGATTGGTTTTGTCGGATTTTCGAATGCCGGGTCATTTTTATCTACTTCGACTTGTGAAAGGATTGTAGATACTTTTCCTTCAATGTTACGGCTGTAAAGCTCGTACTTAATTGCATTCTGAAGATCGATTCCGATATATCCCTGGCTCATTGCCACGCTTGTCGGAAGCGGAACCTGTTTATAATTCTCATGCGTAACAACCAGGTTGTCCATAGCATTCTGGATCATTCCGACCTGTGGACCATTTCCGTGTGTTACGATGATATCTAATCCCTGCTGTGCAAGGTCAACAATTACTTTTGCAGTCTTAGCCACTGCCTCTTTCTGCTCTTCTACATCTTTACCAAGCGCATTTCCGCCAAGAGCAATGACAACTTTTTTCTTTTCCATGGCTGCCTCCTATCTTCCGGACTTATGCCTCGAATCCAAGCTTCTTAGCGTATGCTACGATAGCTTTTTCGAAACACTCGATTGGCGGGTGAACTGTACCTGCTCCAATCTGTCCTTTTCCTGCTACTTTGTTAGCAATACCTGTGTTGATTACTGGTGTGATACCTTTCTCAACTACAAGTCTTGCATCGATTCCAAGACAAATTCCCTGGAAATTCCATGTAGGAACTGTGAAGTTCGGGTTTCTGTCTGTAACGATTTCCATCATCTCGTTACTTGTACGAAGAGCATCCTCGTATCCGCCAGCACCTACGAATCTTGTTACAGCCGGTGCTGCAATCATTGCCATACCACCGACACCAAATGTCTCTGTAATAGCACTGTCTCCCATATCCGGGCAAGCATCATCTGCATCATATCCTGTAAAATACAGTCCCTGTGGTGTATTAACCGGACCTGTGAACCACTCGTCACCCATACCAGCAATACGGATACCGAACTCATATCCGTTACGGCACATTGCTGTAACGATTGTTCCGTCTGTTCCTTTACGTGCATCATCCATAACAGCCTTACCTGTAGCCATCATAATGTTCAGGAAGAACTGATCTGTATCAGCAAGGAACTTGATAACATCATAGCGGTCTTTCTCGCTGATGTCTTTCATCTCTGTAATAAGCGGAGCCATCTCTTTTAAGAATACAAGAGAAGCTGCAATATTTCTCTGGTGGAACTCATCACCCATTGCGATTGCTTTTGCGATCAGTGGGTTAATTGCAAGTCCGTTCTCCATAGAACGAAGAGCTTTTCCAAGTATTGGACCAAGAACATCTCTCATCCAACGAAGTCTGTTAACAACTTCCTCATCATAAGCTCCGAAACGAAGAACCTTACCAATACCCTCGTTCATTGTACAATAAGCTCTGTTAGCTCCTGTCTCGTTCTCAACTACAAATACTGCCATGTTAGGAGATGTGATTCCACCCATAGGTCCTACTGCGTTGCAGTGGTGGCAAGGGATGAATTTGATTTCTCCATTCTCAAGCATCTTTCTAGCTTCTTCTTCTGTCTCTGCCCACTCCTCGAACATTACAGCACCTACGCAAGATCCCTGCATCGGGTCTGGCATATTCTTGTAATCTACCGGAGGACCTGCATGAAGAATTACTTTTCCATTATTTTCAGCAAACTCTGGAATTACTTCTTTTGCACGAACGTTATCTTTTAATACTGGCTGGCTTGCTACAACCTTAGCAATCACTTCACGGTTCTTCTCTTCGATTCCTTCGTAATTTCTTAAGAAGTTCAGAGTCTTAATAAGTTTTACATTTCCGCCTGCCGGTGGAGCCCAGTCATACTGTACAACTTCGCATCCAAACTCTTCTACAACTTCTGCGAAGCTCTTCAGTCCGATGTTGATGATACGTGGTTTCTCAGAAAGAAGCTCTTTTAATGTCTCAGCTGGTGTATGTTTCTCACATGCAACAACCTCTTTTGCGCGAATCTCTTTCTCTGGCTCCTGGAAATCTCTTCCGATAGCGTGGATAGCTGTCTGACATGCAAGCTTGTTGTTCTCACATACGATAACTCCAGCCTCTTTTAATTTGTTAACTGCCTCATCATATCCCTGATAATCTCTTCTTGTTCCACATACTGTAGCGATGAAGAATACTTTTCTTCCTGCTGCATCTGCTTTTGCCTGAAGTTCTTTGATTGTCGGGATCAATGATCCTGCCATATCTGCGTGTGAACCATATCCAAGCATGATGTCAAGAAGAACAACTCCTGTAGACGGATCATCTACTGCTTCCTGCATACACTCAATACGTTTTGCAGGATCGATCATCGGATGTGGTTTACCCTGTGTATAAGCATCATCTCCAAGGTCAACTACTACGTTGCCATCTAACTGGAGCATATATCCTTCAACGTCCTCTGGTGGAACCTTGCAGTTCATTGCATCTTTGATCAGCATAGCTGCCTCATTTGCAAGTGTACCACCTGAGTAGTAAGCTTTGATTGTCTTTCCGTCTTCTGCTTTGTAGAATTCAGACTCATCTACATCAACAGTAGCTTCCGGAACCTTTGTTCCTCTTACAAGACCTACAGCAAGACGAGCTGCCTCATCCAGTGTGTATGCATGATAGAAGTTCTCCTCATGATACTCTGGTTTCTCTCCAACAAACAGAGTAACAACTGGTTTGCTGAAGTTAGAAAGTCTTGCAGAGATTTTATCTCTTACTTCTTTTGCAGGCGGTTTGGAAACGATTACAAGTACTTTCACTGTATCGTCGTCTTCCATTGCATCGATCATATCCATCATTGTGATTCCACCGACCTCAGCCTTCAGGTCACGTCCACCGATACCGATAGCATTTGTAACACCCTCACCAAGTCTGTCGATGATTGTTGTCAGCTCCTGGATACCTGTTCCTGAAGCTCCGATGATTCCGATAGAACCTTTTGCTACATTATTTGTAAATGCGATCGGAACTCCCTGAATGATTCCTGTACCACAGTCAGGACCCATAACTGCAAGTCCTTTTGAATGAGCTTTCTCTTTCAGCGCTTTCTCATCCTCGATTGTTACATTGTCACTGAACATGAATACGCTCAGTCCCTCATCCAGTGCACGGTCAGCCTCTAATGCTGCATATGCTCCCGGAATAGAGATAACTGCCAGGTTTGCATTGGACATTTTCTTCAGTGCCGCATCCCATGATTTTACACTTTCAGAACCTTTCTTTCCTTCTGCTGCTGTGGACTGTTTCTTTAAGAACTCCTCAACTTTGTCCATTACAGCATCAAGTACTGCTTCATTATTAACATCAGCTACAACTACCATATCATTTGCTGTAGCGTCCATTAACTCATCTGTTGTAAGTCCACTCTCCTTAAAAATGTCTTTGTTCGCCGGTGTAGCCATCATAACCTGAATCTTGTTGACTCCATCCAGTGAAGAAAGCTCATTTGTCAGAAGCATCAGAACTACTGAATCCTGGTAACTGCCTTTTTTTACGACTGTCTTTAACATGTCATTTCTCCCTTCTTATCTAGTTCATTGTTTTTATAGTTTGATATCATCTATTTTTGAGATGGGACCCGGGAAGCAGAGGAGTGCTCCACTTCCTGGTCCATTGGAAATTGCACGAAATAAATGAATTAGTCAGCGAATCTGTTTTTGTGATCGTATCTGTTAAAGTGAATTGCGTCGCTCTTGAGATAATCAACAAGCTCATCTACGACTTCGATTCCACCTTCAGCATAAGCTTTGTCTCTTCTCATAAGAGCTCTCTGTCCTGGGTAGTATACTTTGTCGAATCCCGGAGCTGGTCTCATAGCATTTAACTCATCGCATGTCTGAGACATATTCTTCTTGAACTGCTCAGCACCGCAGAATCTCTCTGGATCGATAACGATAATTGTCTGTCCAAGCTCACGTCCTTTAGAGCAGTCATGATACATGGAGCTTACATGTTTACCAAACGGTACTCCAAGAAGTACTCCTGAGAAGATGTCTACCATCATCATAAGTCCATATCCCTTAGCACCGGCAATCGGTACAAGAGCATTTACTTTATGTGGATCTGTTACAGGAGCTCCGTCCTCATCTACAGCCCAGTCTGCAGGAATCTCAGCACCCTGTGATCTCTTGTCCAGGATTTTTCCCCAAGCCTGAACTGTTGTAGCCATATCAAATACAACATTGCGATCGTCTGCTGTCGGGCAAGCAAATGAAATCGGGTTTGTTCCATAATATGGCTCTGTTCCGCCGTATGGTACTGCCATCGGATCTGACTGGCAGAATGTGATAGCTGCAAGTCCTTCTTTTGCACACATCTCTGTATAATATCCGATTGCTCCTGTATGAGATACATTAGCCATACCTACAATAGCAACTCCGTTCTCTTTTGCCATCTCAATAGCTTTCTCAGTAGCTTTTGTTGCTACCCAGTAACCGATACCATTGTCTCCATCCATGATTCCTGAGCAAGGACCTGTCTGATTCCATGTGATGTTTGGCTCATGTGTGATTCCGCCTTTGAAGATTCTCTCACAGTAATACTCAACACGAACAGCACCATGTGAAGCAAATCCTCTCTCATGTGCCCATGTCAGAATTTCTGCTGTCTGATCTGCGTGATCCTCACGAAGTCCCGCCTGGATCAACTTGTTTTTCATTAAGCCCTTAAGCTCTTCTCTTGAAAGTCTCATTCTTTCATACCATCCTTTTCTTTATTTTCTCTCTTTATATACCATATAGTTACCTATATAATTATCTACGTGTTTTCTTTACATGCAGTATTTTTCTAATTTAAGCATCTTCTAATTCACACTTTTTCAATTCATCTTTTCTATTTTGTCACATTATTGACAAACTCTTATATAGCATATACGCCGGTACACACAGTTTCTTTATTGCTCCCAGCAATGCCGCTCGCTTTTTTTTACTGTATATACCGGCATATGATGTCAATCGTATATAATTTATATTCGATTTTATTATGTGCTAAATATCATTTTCAGTGTAAGAACATCCTTCAGGCTATGTACTATATATTACAGAGCAATATCTCTGTTGCAGTCTTTAGAGTAGATGTAAACTAACTCTTCCTCACGTCCCTCATCGCCTATAGCGTAGCAAGCCTGTGGAACATAAGCGTCCATGAAGCAGTAATCACCTTTCTGAAGCGGTACCCAGTCATCTCCAAGTCTGTACATAGATTTTCCAGACAGGAAATACATACCATGCTGCTGAACATGTGTCTCAATATATCCATGAGAAGCTCCGATGTGGAATTTCAGGATATGCATGTTCATGTCAAATCCGATGTCACGAGCTGATGGAAGGAAATCCTGTACATAGCAGTTCTCCATTCCTTCATAGGACATCCACTCAAGATCATTAGCATTTCCAACTACTGTGTGAGCACTGTGTCCTGCAACTGGCTCATAACGGCGTCTGTATACATATAATGTAGCCTCGCCTTTAGCTTCAAAAGTAATGTTGTTACTTGCTGGTGAGTAAATGTATCCACCTTTTGTAAGTTCTGCGGACTGATCATCATTCTTTACTGAAAGTTCACCATCAACTACATATAAGAAGGACTCGATTCCCTCTCCACCGATTCCTGTATTCTTTCCACCTTCGTGAACATGTACAAGATAGTCAGCAAATGTTGCACCCATAGCCGGTGAGCCAAGAATTGTAACATCACAGTTCTCATATCCCGGAACTACATTCTTTACAAGTCCATCTGGATCAAGAACGATGTAATCTCCTTTTTTAATAATAGAACGTGTGTCCAAAAGTGCATCACGATATCCTAATTGATTGTTTAAGTAACTCATTACCAAATACCTCTCTTTCTTAATGCGGAACACAAAATCAAATTCAGGTTTTGTTGTTACCATGTTTTATGGTCTTATTATGTCATTAAAGCTTAAAATTTGCAATCGGAATTTTAGATAAAAGGTTCAACCACTTTTTATCTACTTTATGGTAAATTTTGTCTAATGACTTCTCTTGAAAATGACATTTTTTGTGATATACTGTTAATTATTGGATAAGAGCCTATATATTTTAGCTATAATCGATTTTATAAATATAAAAATAAAATAGTCGGAATTTGACCGGATTTTAATTCATTTTCAAATTTTTTGACAATTTATACCAAGGAGGATTTTTATGTTAGAAAAGAAAGAATTTGAGATTCCAAGTGAAAAATTCAAAAAAGGAGCAACCGTGTATACTGATTCAGACACACCGGTAAAAGCTGCTATCATCTATTTTCACGGAGGCGGTCTTTTATATGGAAGAAGAAAAGATCTTCCACGCCCTCACTTGAACACTCTAACTCAGGCTGGATATGCAATCATTGCTTTTGACTATCCTCTGGCTCCTGCCGCAAAGTTAGAAATGATCATGAATGATGTAGAAAGTTCCATTCAATATTATATCGACCACAGTGACGAAATGATTGAAACCCCTAACTCTTCCGAAGGTCCTCTTCCGTATTTTCTGTGGGGACGTTCTGCCGGCGCTTACCTTTGCCTGATTGCAGCAGCAAAAGGAACTTACACACAGGCACCTGCCGGAATTCTTTCCTATTATGGATATGGATTTTTATGCGACAACTGGTTCAAGGAACCAAGCAGACATTACTGCACGCTTCCGAAAGTTCCAGAAAGTGCTCTTTGTGTTATTCCAGAAGGCATTCACGCTGATGGCGATCTTGACACACACTACAGTGTCTATGTCTATGCAAGACAGCAAGGAAACTGGATAGATCTTTTTTACGAGGGACGTGAAAAGTTTTTCTATCTGGATTATACACTTCGCGCCTGTGATAAACTTCCTTGCCCACTGTTTTGTGCCCACAGCACCGGAGACACCGACGTACCATTTAGTGAATTCACAGAACTAAGTAACAAATATCACGCAAAAAGATTCATCGTGTCCGGAACAGAACACGACTTTGACAGAGACACAGAAAATCCATTCACGCAGAAAGTGCTGGACGAGACAGTAGCGTTTATTGAGAAGTGTTTAAATAAGTAATTTTTAGCTTTCTTTCAGAGAAAGAATCCTCCGCAAATTGCTTTGATATACAATTTGCGGGGGTTTTTATTTGTTCAATATGTTAGTCTTCAAATATAGTTCCTCTGCGGAATCCTTTCTTCACTACTATGGGATCTGCTGACTTCTCACAGTTCGTTGTTACTAGGCTAACGGAACCTCTGTGAGACCTCCACGCTTAAGGTGCACACCCTTTCTTCTCATCTATTCTCCACATTTACTCGTACTTCCAGCAACTTTTGGACTTCATCTTCTTTTGCAGACTTATCCGTATTTCCAATCCTTATATGTGATTTCTGTCCGTCGGGCCAAGAATTTGCTTACAGCTTTCTTCAGATTCCACCTCGCGATGGACCCTTGCTGTTCAGCTATACACTTCCTCGTTGCCTAGGCGTGTTCAGGACTTTCACCCGTTAGAGCGCGCCCATGGCGCGCAAACAAAAAGAAGACCAGACTTTTACGTCCAGCCTTCTTAACCTTTTTAATAATAAACTACTTATTTTCCAGTGTTGTTCCTTTTCTGAAATTCTCACAACTCTTCATATATTTCATTCCGAAGTAGTAAACAAGTCCGGTAGGAATTGTTGCTGTAAAGAATGAAATATTTACATTCAGAAGTCCGATTACAGCTCCGATTGCAATTGCAAGAATTGCTGCCCAGTTGATACCTGCATGATTTCCATTATCATCATAGAGATCATCCAGATACTCTGGTGTGATTTTTCTCTTATGAAGAATGAAGAAATCTGTAATCAATACTGCAAAGATCGGTCCGAAGAATGCAGTGTAAATCTTACTGAATAATGCAAGTCCTGCTGCTGAGCTGTCACTTGTCAGGATCCATGGGCAAGTACATACTGCCAGGATACCGATTAAGATAACTGCTGTCTTATGTTTCATCTTGAATGCATCCATAAATGCGTATGCAGGTGGAATTACATTACTTGCAAGGTTTGTTGTAAGCTGTGCAAAGATGATGAATCCAAGTGTTACGATCATTACGACTTTGTTGTCTACCATATCGGCAAAAGCATTGATTGGGTTTGCTTTTCCAGTTGCTGTAGATGCCATAGCACCAATAACTCCAAGAAGTACAGTAGCTGGTACCATAGATAAGAAGTAAGAACTTCCACGTTTCAGTGTAGAATATCCACCTTTCATCTCACGGGAATAGTCACCAGCATTCAGCATAACTGTAGTACTGTTACCAAAGAATGCAATGACTGCTGCGATAAATGGCATTCCCCATGTTCCAGACTTATTGATCAGTTTCTCACTTACAACATCGCCATACTGTGTAATGCAAAGGAATAACAGGTAAATCATAGCCAGAGAAATAACAACTCCTCCGATATTTCCAACCCATTTTGCACCTTGGAATCCTTTGATTGATAACAGAATCTGGATAATCTGGAATAAAATGAAGAATAACCAGATATTATCATATCCAAATAATGCTTTTGAAATATTGTTGATTGCTGCTCCTCCAAGCCATGTCTGATAACCGTACCATACGATAGCCGGAAGTCCTCGAATCAAACTTGGAATTTTGTTACCTTTTGTTCCAAATGCACTTCTAAGCTGAACTGCATACGGTGCACCAGTCTTGTAACTAAACTGGTCATTCATTGCGATACCTACAACGAGGATCATAGATCCAATTGCTACTGCGAGGAATAACTGCAACAGGTTCAGTCCTGCTTCCATCTGTGCAGATCCCATTGCCAATGTTCCGATAGAAATACATCCACCAAGCCAAAGCATTGTGTTGGATCCCCAGCCCATGATTCGATCTTTCTCAGGAATTGGCGCAAGGGAGTTTGTTTCTTCCTGTTTTACTTCTTTGTTTACATCACTCATGTTCTCTCTCCTATTCGTGTTCCTATGTGTATTCGTTTATTTTACCGGTGTTACATATTCGCCGTATCCGATTGCTTCATCTTTGTACATGCCATCCTGAGCTACTACTTTACCTCTGATCATTGTACATACTGGAGTTCCTTTTCCTTCCAGTCCATTGAAGCAGGAAACATGTCCTTTTGTAAGCAGTTTCTCCTGCTCACATTTCCATGCCTTTTCTGGATCAACGATTACGATATCACCGTCAAAACCTAATTCAAATGCTCCTTTACGTCCATAGAGTCCGAATACTTTTGCCGGATTATAATCCATAACCTTTGCAATCAGACTTGGGCTTAAGCCTTTTTTATGAACAACCATATCAAACATCATTGGTAAGAAGAACTGGATTGCGTTAAGTCCTCCCCATGCATGCCAGATATCTTTTGTTGCATTATCTTTTTCTTCATCTGCTGCTGGAGAATGGTCGCTTCCTACACAGGAAAGTGTTCCATCTAAAACGTAATCCCACAGCTTCTCCATATCTTCTTTCTTACGCATCGGAGGTGTACATTTTGCCGGTGCACCTTTTTCAAATACAAAGTCTTCTGTAAATCCAAGGTAATGTGGACATGTCTCAGCAGTAATCGGAAGTCCCTCATGGATTGCATCCTTAACAACCTGAGCTACCATCGGGTGGCTGACATGGCAAATGTGTACACGTCCGCCAGTTGCTCTAGCCATATCAATAACATTCTTTGTAGCAACATATTCTGTCCATACGTCATGAGAATCCAGGAAGTCACGAATCTTCTCTTCATTTGTTCTTCCTTCTTTTGCTTTTGCTTCTTTTTCTCTCTCAAGAACCTGTCCATATTCCTCACAATGGAATCCGCAAAGTGCTCCATACGGTTTTAAGATTTCAAGAGCTTTACGAACATTTCCCATGTTAACTGTAGGGAACAGATCACCGTTTGGACATGTAAATCCTTTAAACGCTGCAACTCCACAATTGTGAAGATCTACAAGATCATTCATATTATTCTTTACTGAGTCCGGTTTGTCATCATAATCTCCTACGATTCCTCCCCAAAGCGCATAATCAACTAATGAGTGTTTGCTAATCTTTCCAAGCTTCAGGTCAAAAATCTCTTTGTTCATAAGAGATGGATCATTATTAAGTGGCATATCAATCAATGTTGTACAACCTGCAACGACTGCTGCTCTTGAACCTGTCTCAAAATCCTCACGATACTCAAATCCAGGTTCATTCAGATGTGCATGACAGTCGATGATACCTGGAAATACATAATTTCCTTTTGCATCAATCACTTCTTTTGCATCTACCGGGGCTCCTTTTGCAAAAAATCCTGCATACTTTCCGTCCTGAATTGCAATGTCTGCCTCATAGATACGATCTGGTGTTACAAGTTTTCCGTTCTTCACTAAAACATCATACATATTCATGTTCCTCCTTAAAAATTGAATCAAATCAGCCGTAACCGGCTCAATTTCTTTCTATAGTCGATATATTACTGGATTTTCCCCCAAAATACAATCACTATTTTCTTACATTTTTCTCCATCTTTTTATCTACTTTAGATAATTTCATCGCATTATATATTGAACTTTTTGTCCAATATATATAAAAATACGCAAAGTAACCCTATCGTCTTGGCTAGGCTCCTTTGCGAAAATTTCAACCACTTTTTAATTTTTTATTGATTTATATCAAAAATGATTGGTCAACCGTTTTTCAGTTTCTTTTACATATATTTTATCCTAATTTGATAATTTTCACAATGACCTATCCTCCAAAATATGACACATTTTTTTGTATAATATGCACAGTCACATATAGTATTTTTATATAAATAATACAGTTCTATTGGCAATTTTTAAAATTTTTTATTATTTTCGTTATATTATTAACATTTTCTTCGGTTTTTGTCCACTTTTTCTCACTTAAAATTTGTGCAATTTTATTTAAAATTTCAAGAACCATATTTTATATTGTGTGTTATTTTGTGTACATTGTGATTTTTAAGCAAATCTGTTATAATAGTACCTGCCAGACAGACAAAAGAAATATACACAGGAGTGCATAATTATGACATTATTTTCCATTACAGATACATCTGACTATTTAAAAGAACTGCTTTCGGGAGAAACAAGCGGGGAAGTCCACTCTGTGTATAGAAAAACTATCAACTTATCTATAAATGGAACACTGGCAGCCTTACAGGCAAAGGGCTCACCCATCTCGCCAATCAGTCTAATTACAACATTGACTTCCGAAGAAATGGAGAATCTTGAAATATCTGCCGGAGATTTTGTTACTTTAAAAGAGAATATCATTACTATTTATAGAAGTAACCGCACTCTTCAGTCTTCTACAGATATGAACACTCTTGACAATAAAAGGGAAATTGGATTTTCTTTTGAAGAAGCAACGATTCACAACTTGCATTTGTTACATTCATTAAAATGTACAACTTCTTTGTCAGATACGATGCTTCACCAACTTCATGACAATGTCAGAACATGCCTTTCCGGCATCTCCACCGGAGGCTTTGAAGTGATTTTCAACCAACGTGTAACTGATGATACTTCTATGATGCTTGTTGCTGCAAAGAAAAAAATCGAACGATGCACCGGATTATATAGAAATAAAAAATATACAGAGACCGGAATTGAACTTGCCCGGCTGATCGGACTTGGCATCGGACTGACTCCAAGCGGTGATGATTTCCTGTGTGGTGTGCTTGCCGGATTAATTCTTACAGGTCAAACAGAATCCACCTTTGCCAGGAGCCTTCACAAAACAATTGCAGAACATCTGAATGATACCGTCGATGTAAGTGCTGCATTTCTTCGTTGTGCATTAAAAGGACAATTTAGCCTGGCTGTGAATCATTTACTCGTAAATACAGATTGTGAATCTCCACAAGATGCTTCTCATGTTAAATGCAACCCTCAAACTGCTCCTGGAATCGCAAATGTCCCGGCAATTACTGAAAACTTTCTGGCAATCGGGCATTCTTCCGGGACAGATACTTTGTGCGGAATTCTATACGCACTGGAATTATTTCTTTTTCCAGAAATGTAATCTATAGAGCAATATGGCTCTGAAAAGTTGGATTATAAATCTTCCTTTTCAGAGCCAGCATTATATCCAGAATGTTTTAATCACTAATTCTCAACCAAAAATCCTAATTTTCTCAGTTCATCTTCTATCAGCACCAACGTTTCTTCACTGTCCGCTGTCACAGTATGATAATGATAATCGGAGGTAATATTCTTAAGCGGTGTTGACTTACCACTTTCGATATCTTCTAGAAATTCTTTTACTTTCCTTCTGGAAGTAATTCCAAGTTCTGCCTCAATATGCCCATAAACTTTATGGTTTACCATAACATTTTTCACCTGACCGCCAAGATCGACAATAGTACAAAGTTCCGTCTCAAGCTGTTCGTCTGTATGACGTACTTTAAAAACTCTCTCGGCACAAGTCTGCCCTTCCAGCACATATCCCCGGTTTGTTGATATGATATCATACCCCGAAGCCCGTAACAGGGCAATATCCTGAACAATAACCTGACGACTCACATCATAATCCTTCGCAAGTTTCGAACCCGAAACCGGTCTGTCACTTTCTTTTATATTCTTTAATATCTCCTGTCTTCTATTAGAACCTGTCATACGCTTTCGTAATCTCCTTCATCATCAATCACAACATCTTTCATGTGTTAAAAAACTGTTTTTAGAAGCATTTCCACTTACTGTCTTAATCATTATAATACACATTTATAGTATGTTCTTCCTCCAAATACTGATTCATCTTACCGCCAGTCACTTTCAGCTTCATTCATTTTTTTTACCAATGTATCCTTAAGAACAATAAAAGCCGGAATAAAGCTGTCCCGTATCAGCATAATCTCCACCATATACAGCAATATCAATATCGCTTCTTTCTGTATTTGTGCCTCGTGCACGAGAACCAAACAATACGAGCTTTTCAATAGAATATTTTTGTGCGAAGAAATAAAGTTCCCTTAATACCCGATCTGGTAAATTGTATTTCATATTCAGTATTGCCCCCTTGGTATAAATTCAAGTCGAACGTCTATAATATTTTTCAGCATAGCATATTTTCAGTTAATCAACAAGTATTCAGAAGTATACAAATTAACTATCGCTATAAGTCGGAGTATCTTTTCGACACTTGTTTCTCCTGCAATGCCCATTACATAGAAAAATGCCCTGTGATAACAGTCATTGACTTTACACTTTGACATCATTTCCTTGTTGACAATTTTAGACATAAAGAAATCGCCACCCAACTGTAAGTGACGATTTCTAAAAGTTATTTTGTTGTTATCGAATGAGCCAACTGTAATCCTGCCTACAATCCACCACATAATCAGCGTAGACTATATCGTCTACTATCTGGAATATGATCATATAGCGTTTCTCAAACAGGATAAAACGATAGGCATTTCTTGGGATATATTCCCCTATCAGCCACGGACATCTCTGCGGCATCAGTTCTAATGAATTTGCAGCCTTTTCAAATTCGGCTGTCAGCCGTTCCGCCACTTCTGGACTGACCTGTGCCAGAAAAGCAGCGTGGAAAACAAGCATCTGCGTTGCCCGTTCCGATACAATCACATGGTATTTATTCTGCTGTTCCATGACCTGCCGCCTCCTTGATTGCACTACGCATCATCGCAGCGACTTCATCAACAGAGTAGCCTTTGCTTCCACGCATCCTATCTTCCTCTACTGACAAAAGTTCCTCACGCAGCTTCAGCATTTTTTCCCTGCGGTTATAAGTTTCAATATCCATAACGACTAAATCTCCCTCGCCGTTCTTGGTAAGGAAAATCGGCTCTGCGGTCTTTCTGCACATATCGGCAATCTCGTTGTAATTCTGGCGGATTGCTGCGGATGGGCGAATATTCATAACAAAACCTCCTTCTCGTATATTAGATAGTATTATTCTACCCATATTATACTCATTTCATATAACCAAGTCAATACGCACAGAAAAATTTTGCATTACAATCCCATCATCTCACGCACTACTCAGTCTGCCATTTTGACCGCACCGACTAAGATGAGCATATTAAAAATCAAGATCTGCCTACCTATTTGCGATAGCTGCCTGTTAGGTATATTATGGTTACTGGGACATTAAGACACAATCCACTCATTTAATCATAACTAACACGTTTTCTTAATTGGGTACTACCTCACACTGATACGTTTGTCAACATCTTTTATCCACTTAAATCATTACTTTTCCCCAAACTTTCTGAGACTTTTATAATCTTTGCTAGCAAACTTCTTTGGTACGTTAAAAAAATATAAAGATAATAAAGAATAAGCAGATACCAAGAAAGCCACAAAGCTTTCGGAGTATCTGCTTATTCTATTCCCTTCACCTATCACTTACGCTTCTTTTTCTCTGTCCGACATATCTCATACATAGATACAACCAGTTTCATTCCTTCGATCATCACACTTAACAAACTACTTTTTTTCATTCGTTATTCATTCCTTTCTGCTTCTATATTTTCAAGGAGCATAATACAGGCTAAAGCTAACATCATCCCCACTCCAAATGCTATATATTCTTTCATCTTACGACCTTTCTTTTTGATACCAAATAATCGTTATTCCGATTTCACTGCTAACTATGTAGAGGTCTGCATAATACTCTTCCTGTCTATCGGAATATAAAATATCTTGAAATTCCCGTTCCTCTTCACATGTATGATATTTCTTTAATACTTCCTCGTAAGCCCGTTTTGTCCGGCTTACATCGTCGTCTATAATCAATATGACACATCCTCCGTCATCGTCCATACTTCTTCCTACTCCATAGTAACTATCCAACAATTCTACCGTAGAAATAATTCGCTCCCTAACCTTAGACGGCAAATTATACTCGGTACAAGTATCTCTGATTCGGTCTTTCTGTGTTGCTGTCCAAAAGTATCTCAACATCTTAAATCATTTCTTGAATAAGCGGAAGTCATTTGTTTATATGTTACCTTTCTATTGCAATAGATATTGTAGTTATAACTTTTATCTTGTCGACATATTTATAATATCGCACTTTTCGTATACCTTTAAGGTTCAAAAATAGGGGGTTTTTTTTACCCCCTATCACCTAAATCATACAGTTTCTATTATACTTTAATCAATCTTTTTCCTTTTTATCACCTCTTCACCATCCTCATCATCCAAAAATATATTTTCTATAAATGTATTTATTTCATCTGCTTTAACTTCTTTTTTGTATATTGAAAACTTTAAATCAGGATCTTTTTTCCGATTTTTCTTATAACCATCTATATATATTTTATTATACTTTATAGTATCTACGCAGTCTTTTGTTAAATCCGACAATATATCACACTTTTCTTTATTTGTCAGATAATCTCCTTTACCAATATATTCTCTTGAAAGTGGTATATCGTCTAAAGTCTCACTTTTCCATTCATCCAACAAAGTTATTCTTCCATCCAATTCATCTAAATTCAATAAATATTTCAATTCCTCATCTATACAATCATGCATTTTTTTTATGATTTTTTTCTTTTGACTATTATAATAGATTTTATCTTCTAAATCTTTTGAAAAAATATTACTTTCCATTCTTATTCTAAATTTTTTCTTTAAATAGGATACTTCATTTTCAGTAAAATCCCCTCCAGGCTCTAAGGTATCTATCTCCTCAGTTGATTGATCCTCTATCATACATTTTTCCATCTCATTAAAAATCTCATCTAATTTTTCTTTTTCTCTTTCTCTTTCTTCTTTTTTTTCATATTCCAGTGATTCAAACCAATTTTTAAATTCCATTCTTATTTGGTTACAAAAATCCAAAATTTCTTCTGTAATTTCTTCTACTCGGTCATGATTAATCTTATATATAAAATCTTCTTTTCTAGAACGATTTTGACTTAATAAAACCTTACACAAAATTTGAAAATGAACTGGAAAAAATTTTTTATTGTTTCTCTGATATTTTTTATCATATAAAACATTTTTCATATCCAATGATGTTAAAATTTTTTTAAGAACCTTTTTAGCGTTCTTACATTCATCTTCAATATCACATCTATCTTTTCCACTATCTATGACGATTTCCCTTATAAATTCTGTATAATTTTTTCCATCTTTATATTGCATAATTTTCCTCCGTTTACATAACTTACTATAATAATAGCGCAACAATAAATCTTACTATATTTAATATATTTCTAAAAAATCTGTAGAACCCTTACGCCTCCCAAAGCGTAAGGGTTTTACAGATTCTCATCACCAAATAATATATTAAATTCATAAAAAACATCATATTCATTCAAATCATTTTCACTAAACTGAAACTTGCAATCCGGACATTTCCATACCGCATCCCCCAAAGGGACATCATCCCCTCCAAAAAAATTCATTGTTGAACCACATTCTGGACAACTAGGATGATCAGTATCTCCTTTTCCCCAGAATACATCATGTGCTATTTTCATCATTTTTTCTTTCTTATTCATCATCAATCCTCCATTATTCCATCTACTTCTTACACTTCAATTATACTGAGGATTGTATTATAATTCTAATCACAATCTGTGATAATCCCTTCTCCTGCCAGTTCATATCTTTTCTTCAAAAATGCTATAGCATATTTATTTTCCAGCTCAACTAAAACATTCAACATTTCTTCACCAATCATATTATTTATATCTTTTTCGTATTCATTATTTACAACATTGAATATATATCTAATCGCTAAATAATAGTCACCTAATTCCGACCATTTTCTATGCTTTTTCAGTATCTTAATCCCATCTGTAATAAATTCATCAAATTCTTCTATAAACTCTACCTTCTCCGAATTATTTTCTTTTTGTTTGCTCAACAAATACTTGCTATCTATTTTTCTTTTAGTCAACATAACTTCTCCTTTTTCAAGAATCTCTTTATCAAATAGCGGAGCATATACAAGAATCATAACTCCAACTAGATTTGCTATTGACTCTAATGTATGAAAGGAATTATATGAATTAACAAAATCATTTACACAATTGTCTATTTTTTCTTTTGTTGCTTCTTTATTATTTTCAACAACCTCTCTATTCCATTTTTTTCCAATTTCTCCCGTAATTATCTCTGCTTTTGCTTTTTTAATTATAGTACTTAAGACATCAAATCCTCTTTTAAAATATTTATCTTCCTTTGCATTATTTGAATCAAAAACAGGAAAGATTATATCAACTACTTCCAATACATCTTTCACATCTATACTTGAATTAATTATCATAATTTCTGATAAATTCTTATTTCCAAACAGTTCAAACGGAACTTCAAAATAATTAGCAAACATTCCTGCAACTTCATATCCCAAAGGTCTTGCACCTGTTTCATACTGTGATATTCCATTTTGTGCAAAATCAAGATTTTTTGACAATTCCGCTTGCGTCAACCCATAAGATTTACGTAAAAATTTCAAATTATTTCTTGCAATTTCAGAATTATATTCCATAAGCAAATACTCTCTTTCTTTTGTATACAATATGTTATTTATATATTATCTCAGTTCTATCTTAATGTACAGAATCTGTTTTTGCATTCCTTCTCAAAAAAAAATCTGTAGAACCCTTACGCCCACAAAGCGTAAGGGTTTTACAGATTATAAAATATTTTTTATTATTCATTATCACAGAAGTATCTCCAATGATATCCTCCTGCCTTTTTTTGCTTTCCTTGACAGCATAAAGAAATCGTATCTCCTTGTTTTAATCCACATGCCCTTGCTGCGTCTTCTAACGATTCAAATACTTCATTTGTATCAAGATTAATGACTTTCTTTTTATTACTACCTTCACAAATAGGACATCTAAAGATTTTATGCTTATCATAATAAGACGTTATCCTACTTACTTCCAAATAAAAACTATGCCCCTTTGTACATTTCCACCATACTTTCTTATGTGTATACGGCAATTCAAACTTAGGATTAATTTGTATATTTTTTTCAAAATCCCATCTTTCCGTAATCCATGGATATTTTGTGCATAAATCATTAATGCCTGAAACTGCTTTATGTCCAGAACAATAAGGACAATCTGATTTGGCAATTGCTCGGCTTGCTATAGCTGCTCTATATGTATGATTATTTTTACACTTCCACCATACTTTAGTATTACTTCCCGGCATAAATTGTCGTGGCGTTAAGTTGCCATTCTTTTCAGAACACCATTCTTTTGCTATTTCTGGATATCTTGTTTCTAAATCATTAAATCCTTCTAGCAATTTTTGCCCTGCACAAATTGGACAACCAACTCCTTTGTTCCTTGAATCAAAAGACATACTATAACTGTGACCTTTATCACATTTCCACCATACTTTAACGCCACTTCCCACTGAAAACATTTCCATTTTTAACTTATCATTCTTCTCGTCATCCCATTCATCAATTAATTCTGGATGATAATGGACAAATGAATTTTTCTGAATAGAAACATAGTATTGAGTCATTATTTCAATTCTGTCCCTATTTATATCTAAATCAACTTGATGGTCTTTTAATTCTAATAGTTCAAATATTCTTTTCAAAGCATATTTGATATTACTATCCTGTTTTTTTCTTTCATTAATCCATATTAAATCCTTTTTTTCTTCTCCTATATTTCCGACATATTCTTTTACTCTAATCAACCGAATTCCAGACTCTTTAAAAAATCTATCTTTACTATTATCTCTTTCCTGCGTTTCTTCCGTATGAAAAAATCTACCATCATATTCTATTCCTACTTTTATAGATGGAATAAAAATATCTACTTCTTTTCCTTCATACATATATCTATTTTTTGCATCCGGAAATATTTTTTTGATATAAAAAAATATTGCTTGTTCAGGAAATGATGTTTGACTCTGTTTTGCACAGATTGGGCAATTCGTTTTCCTATCCTTTGTCCTATTTTCGGGCGATGCTTGATATTCATGTCCTACAGGACAACGCCACCAATATTTTGAATGTGTTCCTGCCAGTACTTGCGAAGGTAAAACACCTCCATTTTTTTCTACATCCCACTCTTCTACTATTTCGGGTCTAACGGTTGCAATATCATTAAACCCCTTCAGCACTTTTCTTCCTGCACAATATGGACAACCATTTTTTCTTTTTCCATTAGATACCCTATTATTTAGGACAGCTTGATATTCATGCCCCTTATCACATTTCCACCAATATTTTTTCGAATTACTCGATAGAATCTGATCTGGTTTTATCTTTCCATTTTTAGTTGGATGCCATTCTTTTGCAACCTCTGGACATACTGAACTTAAATCATTAAAACCTTTTAGCACTCGCCTATTTGCACAATATGGACAATTTCTATTTCTCTTTGAAGTTCTATCACTTATTTTCATTTGATAATCATGACCTTTATCACATTTCCACCACACTTTTTTATTTGAATGTGATGTAACCTCATCTGGTTTTAACTTATTATTTTTTTCATAATTCCATTCTTTAGCTATATCTGGAAACTTAGAAGCTAAATCATTAAAACCGCTCCACACTTTTTGATTCGAACAATATGGACAACCAGTTGTTTGTCTCTGTGTCATTTTATTTGGAGAAGCCTCCCATGTATGATTATTTTCACATACCCATTTCATCTTTTTTTCAGAGCCAAAGCTAATTTGACTTGGAGATATCTCATTTTCGGCAGACCAACGCTCGAGTATATCTTGTCTATTATTTTGATAACACCATTCTGTCAAAGTTTTCATAAATATTTCCTTTTTCAAATCTTATTTTCTTTTATTATATTAATTCACCCAAAAACTTCAATATTCTTTTTTCTTTAACTATACTATTTAAATTTTACATAATTATATATTTTTATTACAAACCTACAATGTACTCCAATAATGTAAATATTTCTTCCAAATTCATTTCTTCATAATCTTCACGTTTTCCCAATATTGTTACTTCTGAAGAAAATTCATCAAACAGTGCATTTAAAAGCTTCCTTTTCAACTTTTCAAAGACAACTTTATATGACGCCTGGAATATTTGTTCTTCTATATAAAATCTTTGATATAAACCAAACGCATTTATCATAATATCTTTCATTTTAATTTTCGTAAGTTCTTCATCAATATTTTCAACTTCTGTATAGCCATATGATGTTTCACGAACCTGTGTATGTATTAATGCCCTTCCAAATTCAGCTATAAATTCCGACATATTTTCTTTTGTAATATTATCTTCAACTAACCTATAATGGCTTTGCTTAGAAAAAATTTTTTTCATATCTGCTATAAATTGGCTACTAATATCTTCTTCACCTTTTGCTAAATGGCATTTCTTTACCCTTTCCTCAAAATGATATCTAAACCAGTATAAATTTCCAAACTTAAAAAACATATCTGATAAATCTCCATATTTTATTTTGAGAAGATTATATTGTCTAGAATTAAGTGGAATTGCAGTTTCTCTATTAGGTTCATGAAGATTCAAATGCAAATAACCAACATCATTGTGAGGGAAATCAATCCTCAAACAATAACGGTCAGTATTTTCTAATGCAAAAAATATTTTCATTCCTGTCGTTTTTTTTATTCCTTGTCTAATAACTCCTGCAGAAATAGAAGAATCTATTTCAATTTTTTCAATTCTAGCATTTGCCAATATTTCTTTAAAAATCAATAAAATACTTTTGGAAATTTTTTTTATATATTCCGGATATAACTTTGAACTTTCCATGAGTAATAGTATTGCTTGAAGTTGCATAAAAGAAACACTTGTTGTTATTATTTCTTTATCAATTTTTTTATTTAATTCTATCATTCCCTTTTCTAATTTGGGTTCTAAGTTCCCCCTCACTTCTTGATACTGATATAGCAGTAGTTCTGTTTTATATATGTTTTCAATATATTCTTTGACCATCAAATTAGGCATATATTTTGCATTAAAATCTATTGTCCCATACTGTTCAAAGTCATAGTCCATTATTAACGAAGAAATAAAAGTATTAAGCATATTTACATACATATTTATATTTTGTATTCTTTCTATTTCATAGAAATTTTCTTCTTTCATATTCTCATTAATGACAAATAAAAGCATAAAGATACCACATAAATAAGACCCTTGCTTAGAAGTATATAAACACTTGTCCTGACTATATCCATCATCAAACTTTTCTTTCTTGTTTCTCCACTCCGGCATCTTATCAGATTGTCCATCAAATAAATCTTTTATGCAATCACCATTTTCTATAACTGTTTTCAAATATTTTTCCATATCTTTTTCGTTCAATCGAAACGGAACTTCATCATATTTATATAAAAGTTTTGCCAATGATTCTGTAAATTTATCTGTAAACCTTAAATTATCCACTACAATTTTCCTCCAGTAAAAACACCCTAAATTTATAACACAACACAAAATATATGTTTACTAAAAACCCCTCACACTATAATTAATGTAAGGGGTTCTCTATATAATTCGAAAATCTCTCCACAACCTGAATTTTTGCCTAGGCACTGGTGAATTCATCGCACATCGCATTAAAAAGTCCAATCAGAAGTTCTTTGTTATCAACATCTTCTTCTAATTACTTCATTATATGGTAATTTATATTTCTATTCTTGCAGAAACATCCTTCTCGGAATATGCAATATTTCCACCCCAAAAGCACATTGGTTCTTTGCCAGACAGTATAAAACTATTTTCAAGATTGTCCGAATTCATTTTTATAAAATCGCCACGACATTTCACTTTGGTAGATACATAACTTACAGATAGTAGTTCTATTTCCATCTCTATCATTATTCTACAATTATCATTTAAATAATCAATGATTTTCTTTTTTGTTTCTGGCTTTAGCACCACAACAACATTGAACCAATTATGCTTTTCTGTAATCGCAATTTTATTAAATGTATCATCATATCGTTTTGTCCATATAGGAATTTCAGTTTTTTCATTACCAATAAATATCAACATATTATTGACTCGTACTTGCGCAGAATACCCAGACTTACGTTTGAGACAAATTTCAATTTTAAAACTCCTATAAGCACACCCTTGTATTCCTTCTTCTACTACAATAGATTCCATGTATTCGCTATCAAGATTACATGCAGTCCTATCTAAACCTTTTAGCTGAATACTTTCCAAAAATACTTCACAAGAATTATCTGCGATAAACCTACTTGTTTCGATTTTTTGCAAATCTGTATTTTGTTTCCATGCAATCAAACCTAAGATAAACGTTCCTATAAATGCTAATGTTGTTGCAATATAATTGAGAGCATCTGACGCTTCCCAACGAGCAGCTAATATGTCTATCGGTGCAACATGACGAAATGCATAATTAACACCCAACGGAACCACTGCAAAACAGATTATAATTGCGATAATTGTTGCAATAATAATTTCTTTTCTGTGTTTCATTATAATTTACTCCAATCATTATAATTTTCTTCTACATATTCTTGTCCTTTCCAATATATTTATACTTCATGCAAACCAGAAGATATGGAAATCCGTAAACGACTCTATTAAATATACAAATCCTACTTTATCATCATACTACCACACCCAAGAACTTTTGTATATTTTTCACGTAAAAAACCCCTTACACCATAATTGATGTAAGGGGTTTTCTATATAGGCTAATTAACGTTCTATGTTAGTCACCTACAGTGTCCTATTTCTGGTTGATAGCAGCCTGTGCTGCTGCAAGACGAGCGATTGGTACACGGAATGGTGAGCAAGATACATAGTCAAGACCAATCTTATTGCAGAATTCTACTGAAGATGGATCTCCACCGTGCTCTCCACAGATACCAACGTGAAGGTTTGGATTAACCGGCTTACCTAATTCGATAGCCATTTTCATTAATTTACCAACACCTGTCTGGTCAAGCTTAGCAAATGGATCGTTCTCAAAGATCTTAGCATCATAGTAAGCATCTAAGAACT